>PVMM01001146.1_pt1:0-270000 | contig 966009 bp, 936 predicted proteins | sample 1853381 | NCBI WGS metagenome assembly PVMM01 (sample SAMN08533509, study PRJNA380276) | Human gut metagenome, whole genome shotgun sequencing project. | isolation source: participant 1, synthetic long reads | host: Homo sapiens | collected 2017 | reverse complement strand
AATTCCTCCACCAAGCACTCTGTCAAGCTCAGCTATACCTGTGGATGTTCTGTCATTTTCTTCAAAGCTTACACTATTTATCTCTACAGGAACAGGCGCTGATGATGCCGCTGCCCTCTGGCTTGTGCCTGCTATTCCTTTGGCTGACTTAGGTTTACTTACTGGTTCTTCTACAAATGTGTTCCATTCCTTACACGCCGGACACTGCCCGAACCATTTAGCAGACTCATATCCACATTCTTTACAAAAAAAAGCTGTATTCTTTGCCTTTGCCATACATCCCCCTAAAAAAGGCTGCCACAACATATAAATGTGTAGCAGCCCTGTAAAATCAAAATACTTTTAATTATAATCAAGCCTTCTTAATATCTACTTTAACAGGCTTCTCACCATCAAATTCAACTGAAAGAACAAGCTTACCACCCATATTAGTAGCCACTGTTCCTGCATCTTTATCGTTAATTCTGATATCATATGATGTACCTTCTTCAAGGCCTAATGTAATCTGTGCATCCTCATTACCTTCTACCATAAATGATACACTTGTATCTGTTGCCTTAAAATCATTAACAGCTGTACCCGGAACAGATTCATATACAAAAGAGCCGTTCTTCTCAAGCTTTGTGATTTCGTTAAATGTCTTAACTTTGTATGTATCTCCACAATGTTCGAAATCTGGCAGCTTTGACTTGGTATCCAACTTATAATTACCAAAACTGATTGCTCCATCCGCTTCTGAACGAATCAATTCATTTACTACTGGCATATTATTATCCTCCTATATGTTACGATATGTATGTACTGATTATACAATAAACTGACAAAAAGCGCCAGCAATTTGTCAGTTGTTTATTGTTTATTTATTAATTTATTTATTCATTCCTCTCTTGAGAGTAAAGTTAAGCTTATTGTCCTTTACAGTTATCTTCACTTTATTGCCAGCGTGGACTTTTCCCATAAGAATCCGCTCTGCAAGAACATCTTCAACCTCATTCTGGATTGTACGGCGTAATGGTCTTGCACCATATTTAGAATCATAACCCTTATCAACAAGCCACTGTCTAGCTGCATCATCAAGCTCTATTGATAATTTCATCTGTTCCATAATACGCTTATTGACATTGGCAATCATTATATCGACAATCTGTGCTATCTGCTCTTTTCCAAGAACATGGAATACAACTATATCATCTATTCGGTTAATGAATTCTGGCTTGAATATTCTCTTAACCTCGTCCATAACCTTGCCCTTCATCTCCTCATGATTCTGCTGCTCAGTCATTCCTGACGAGAATCCCAGTGATTTAGGTGATACAATATTTTCAGCTCCAGCATTGCTAGTCATTATAATTATAGTATTCTTGAAATCTATAACCCTGCCTGTTGAATCAGTGATATGCCCGTCGTCAAGCACCTGTAAAAGTACATTAAATACATCCGGGTGGGCTTTCTCAACTTCATCAAAAAGAATTACAGAGTATGGATTTCTTCTTACTTTCTCACTAAGCTGTCCTCCCTCATCATATCCTACATATCCTGGAGGTGAACCTATAAGCTTTGACACTGTATGCTTCTCCATAAATTCTGACATATCAACTCTTATAAGAGAATTCTCTGTACCAAACATTGCATCTGCCAGTGCCTTTGAAAGTTCTGTTTTTCCAACACCTGTAGGTCCTAAGAAAAGGAATGAGCCAATTGGTCTGTCAGGATCTTTAAGTCCCACTCTTCCTCTTCGTATTGCCTTAGCAACAGCTGCAACAGCCTCGTCCTGTCCTATAACCCTGTTGTGTAAAGTTTCTTCCAGTTTCATAAGACGCTCAGACTCTGCCTGTGCAATTCTCTGTACAGGAATTTTTGTCCATGTCGATACAACAGAAGCAATCTCATCTTCATCGACAATAAGATTATTCTTATTGATACTATCCTGCCACTGCTTTGTCATCTTTTCAAGCTGTTCTTTTTTCTTTAACTGTTTCTTCTTAATTTCACCAGCCTGCTCATAAGCTTCTGACTTTATTGCTTCTTCCTTATCCTTGGTAAGCTGTTCTATCTGTGCCTCTAATGTCTTAATCTCATCAGGCATTACATATGCATCAAGCCTTGTCTTAGAAGATGCTTCATCAATAAGATCAATAGCCTTATCAGGAAGGAATCTGTCATTGATATATCTCTTAGATAACTTAACAGCTGCAACTACTGCCTCATCTGTAATTGTAACATGATGATGCTCTTCATACCTGCCCTTAAGGCCTCTTAATATCTGAATTGCCTCTTCTGCCGTAGGTTCTTCAACCTTAACAGGCTGGAATCTTCTCTCAAGAGCAGCATCCTTCTCAATATGTTTTCTATACTCCTCAAGAGTTGTAGCACCAATAAGCTGGATTTCTCCTCTTGCAAGGGATGGCTTTAATATATTAGACGCATCTATTGCTCCCTCTGCTCCTCCAGCACCTATTATTGTGTGAATCTCATCCAGAAAAAGTAATACATTTCCAGCATTTTTAACCTCTGCTATTACCTTCTTGATTCTTTCCTCAAATTCACCCCTGTACTTAGAACCGGCAACCATACCTGACAAATCTAATGTCAGAAGACGCTTGTCCTTAATTGTCTCAGGCACATTTCCTTCAACTATTCTGGCTGCAAGTCCTTCTGCTATGGCAGTCTTACCAACTCCCGGTTCACCTATAAGGCAAGGATTATTCTTAGTTCTTCTGCTCAATATCTGAATAACCCTCTGAATCTCTTCTTCCCTGCCAATAACAGGGTCTAATCTGCCTTCTCTTGCCATCTGTGTAAGATCCCTGCTGTACTGGTCGAGAGTTGCCGTGCTTTTTTTATCATTCCCTCTTGGTCTTCCATTCTGAAAATCTTCTTTAACCCTGCCGGCATCTTCTCCCATAGCCATAAGAAGATCAACATACATCTTCTTGACAGGAACCCCTATAGTATTAAGAAGCCTTGAAGCTACGCTGTCTGTTTCTTTTATTATTGCTATTAAAATGTGTTCTGTTCCTATAAGCTCTGACTTAAATCTTGCTGCCTCTCTTGCTGCATTATCGAGTATATGTCTAACCCTTGGAGTATATCCTGATGGTTCTTTGACATTAACTACACTATCTGGTGCTATAAGCTGGCACACAAGATTAATTATCTTCTCATCCGTAATATCATTGCTAAGAAGAACTGAAGATGCAAGTCCGCCCTCCGCTTTAATAAGTCCTATAAGAAGATGCTCTGAACCTATATAACCATGACCTAACATAGCCGCTGTATCTGCCGCATAATTAAGTGCCTCCTGCGCTTTGCTGGTAAATCTGCTCTGCATATCTATAACCCTTTCTATGATTGATTTCGTAAATATCTGTTAATGTATTGTTGGAAGATGTTCTCTTATAAAATCAGCTCGTGACACTTCCAGTTCCTCTTCATTCATATCCTTGTTAGAAATCATAAGAAGATTTGCCGGATGAATTCCAATCATAAGCTGATATATATTACTCTCATCAAATCCGTCAGCCTTAATAAGCCCTGATGCAAGTCCGAATCTTATCTGGGAAAGCAGCAGTTCTCCATCATTAAGTGTAACCTTTCTGGCATATTTTAACACACCATATGACCTGTACACCATATCAAGTGCTGTCATTTTTCTTTTTGTAATATACTGCTTCCTGTAATTTCTTTCCTGTGCAATAATCTGTTCTGCTATATTATCCAGATTGTCAATTATATCTTTCTCACTCTTTCCAAGTGTTACCAGATTAGTAAGCTGGTATATATCACCTAAAGCTCTGTTATTGTCACCCTCCATTGCTTTTAGCACAAGTCCGAATCTTCCAACCTCAGGAATCAGCCCTGATATTTTATCATTTCCTGCAAGTGCTGGCAAATGTAGCATATAACTTGCTCTCATTCCTGTACCTGCATTAGATGGAAGGGTTGTAAGATAGCCAAACTTCTGATCATACGAATAGTCAAGTACATCTCCGATAACATCATCCATCTTATCAGCCAGTGTATAAGCTTTCTGCATATTCATTCCGGCAGCAAATGCCTGTATTCTTATATGATCCTCTTCATTAATCATTATTGACACATCTTCATCAGGTGCAACAAATCCTGCTGCGTAATCCTGCTTTTCAAGATACGGACTTATAACATGTCTCTCCCTCATGCCCATCTTCTGATAAGCATCAAGATAGTCAAAATTATATGAATTATAACCGCTTATTGGCGATATTGTCTTTAACTGGTCAGTAACATTTTTTACCAGCTTTTTAGCATCTGTGTCTGACATCTTGTAAGAAAAATTATATCCATTAATATTACGGGCAAGCCTTACTCTGCTTGATATAACAACATCAGAGTTATTGCCGCCCTCTTCAAACCATCTAAGCATCGTGACCGCCTCCCTGTGTTGAATCATCCGTATTATCCATTTTCTTTAACTGGTGAATCATGTCCCTTAATCTGGCTGCCTCTTCATAATTCTCTATCTCAACAGCCTCTCTTAACTTTATCCCCAGTTCCCTGATACGACTTTCATAATCATCATTTTCATCCTGCATGACTGGCAGAGTATCTGTCTCATTATTTTCATCAGACAGCCCTGAGTATTTCTTATATATCTTTCCCCTATGAACTGAATCTCCATGCAGTCTTTTCATATTATCCTCAATAAGAGGTCCGAATACCCCATAGCACTCAGCACAACCAAATTTACCAACCATAGTAAATTCATCAAATGTCATTCCACAGCCTGGGCATCTGATATGCATCATAGGTCCGTCTTCCACCTGGGCTGAATTACCAGCCAGCAGACCCGTCAGAAGCCTTACAAATGGAAACTCCGCATCTGAACTGTCTGACATTCCTGCAAAATTAAGCCTTCTTGCACAATCCATGCATATATGGTGTTCCTTCTTAACTCCGTTAATTATTTCTGTATAATGAATTGAAGCTTCATTCTGATGACAATTCTCACAAAGCATATTATTCCTTTCCAGTCAGGAATCACATTCCTGCTTTATTCAAATACTCTCATCTTAGTTAAAGCATAGTAAGGGCCAAAATATGTTATTAATGCAACCATAAAGGCTATTACCAGTGCCAGAACATTAGATGATGTAAGTGTATACATTCCCTTATATGAAAGCCATGTGAACACGCCCATTATAAGTGCCGATATACCTGGTTTTGCAAATACACTTATATACGGCATCGTATAATCAATCTCCTGATATAAGGTTCTTAGATTAAGTATAAATATTAATATTGGAAATGTTGCATTACCTATAACCACTGCATATATTCCTAGTGCCGAGAACTTAAGAAGCACGAATACCAGCACAATATGAACAGCAAGTGATATAGATGAATGAATCATTGGTACATTTACACGGTCAATTCCCTGCAGTGCTGTACTTGTAACTGTAGAGAGTGTATAGAATACTACCGCAATCGCACCTATTTTTAACATCATTCCGCCCTGAGCGCTGTTATAGCGGGAAAATAACAGCTTTATTATAGGCTGACCTATAACAAACAGCCCTACAAATGATGGAACAGCAATAAACATGTTAGTCTTTAATGTCTTAGTAATCTTATCATATATAGAATCATAATCCCTGTCTGTAAATGATGCAACAACGCTAGGCAGCATCGAAGCAGACATTGCAGATGCAACCCCCTGTGGAATTCCTATAAGCAGGCTGTAGCTTGAACTGAAATTACCAAGATCCATAGATATGCTCTTAGTAATATCTCTTCCAACCATTATATTACTAAACATTACATCGTCTATCAAAGCACTTATCTGATAAAATGTCTGTCCAAGTATAATTGGTATCATTGTATATATGATTATCTTACAAATCTGCCCTGTGCTCTGGTTCTCTGTATGTCTGTCTTTTCTTTTCAGTCTGTTAAATGTCGGTGTATATACCGCATACAAAAATCCCATGAATAAAACAGCCGTAAGTGCTCCCATAGCAGTACCAAGTGTACTTCCTGCCGCACCATATGCTGCCACATCAGGTGATGAAGCAAATGCTTTCATCATTCCATATCCTGCTGCAATACTAACAATCGCATTAACAATCTGTTCAAGTATCTGCGATACCGCAGTTGGAATCATTGTACTCTGTCCCTGAAAGAATCCTCTTATAACCCCAAGAATTGCAACAAGGAATATTGTCGGTGCAAGAATCCTTAATGGAACCGCAAGTCCCGGAAGCCCTCCTCCATATATAACATTCTCTATAAATGAAGCGCCAAAAAATACAAGAAGTGCTGCGATACCTCCTGTACACACTGCAACCATTAAAGAACATCTTAATACTTTAGCAGCACTTTTATATCTTTTCTTTGTAAATCTTGCTGACACAAGCTTTGATACAGCCATTGGCAGTCCGTACGAAGACAACACAAGCATTATATTATATATGTTGAAAGCAGCTCCATATATACCATTGCCTTCACTTCCTATAATGTTAACTACAGGAATTCTGTAAAGCATGCCTATTATCCTGACAAGAATACCTGCAATTGCAAGAATACTTCCATGAACTATAAAATTACGTTTATTAGACTCCGACATATTCATCTCCAAATCTTATGTAATAATTGTTTTCGAATTAGATTTTACATCTTATATACAATAAAATCCATAAATTTTTTGTTAAAAAAGCCGTTCCAACCACATACGATTAGAACGGCTTATATTTTTATATTAATTAATTAAGAAATCAGCCAGCATCCATGTACCATTCTGTTTTACAAATGTATATGTAAGCGATGTTTTATATGTTGTATTACCTGTCTTGTAATCAACATAAAGGTCATAATAAACATCACATGAGAAACATTTGTCTGAATACTTTCTGAAATTAGTAATAGATTCATTGTTGAACTGATAAGTATATGACTTACCCCAAAGGTACGCCCATATAGCAGGAATATCACTGACATACTCAGCTGCAGTACCAACCATATAGCTTGAAAGCTTAGAAAGACTTCCCCTGTTGATAATATAAGCTCCATACTGTTCCGCTATTGTATATATCCTTGATTCCATACTTTTATACAATTCATCATCCGATGGATAGTAAATTGTATATCCTGTCTTCTTGTCATAATCAACTGTCAGATCTTTACCATTAAGCTTTGCTGTTATATCAGGCTTTGCTATAAGCTGTCCTACATCATACACATCATTAGTTGGTACCGTAACATAATCTGATACATGCAGACAAGGTGCAAACTTAACTTCTGACTCTGTCTTGTATGTATCAGTAACCTGTACTCCATTAATATAAACATCAGCACCTGTTGGAGCTGTTATTTTAACTTCTGCAAGGTTCTTTGTAAAATCTCCAAAAGAAATAGTTCCAAGAGTCCATTTATTAAATTTATGTGCATTCTTTCCTGCCGATTCAAGTTCAACCTTTGCTATCGGCGTATCACCTGCATATACTACATACACAGGAGTTTTTTCAGAATATTCACCAGCCTTTTTCTTATATGATACTGTACCGTCATTTAATCTATCTGTAAAATATGCTGCTATCGTATCATTCGTTTCAAACTCATTTACTTTCACGTCATTATCTGATAAAAGCTTTCCAATCCCATCAGGAGTAAACTGATTCACAATCTTATCCATTGTTCCTGATGGCATTCCCTCTTCATAATCTTTTAAAAGACTATGAAGCATAATTAATGTAATCACACCTGCCAGAAGAAGAATTCCGCAGTATATACATAAGAATTTTTTAAAATTTGAAAGCTTCTTTTTTCTTTTATTATTTCGTGGCATACTACTTTTCTCCTCCTTACTTAATTAAAAATGCTGTCGGACAGCTTCTTGGACCTGTTGGTGAATATGGTACATTTATTACTTCACCATCATAATACATCTGTGTTGATGTTCCACCATCCATTGTAGATGCATTTACAGCTCCATACTGTGCCATAATATCCTGTAGGTCTGAAAATGTAGCACCTATACTGTTAGGCTGTCTTCCATCTACTGCAAGAAGAAGAATCTTTCCATCTGCTGTCTGTCCTATGGCAGTTCTTGGATTAGTTCCCCCTGCAATACCAACAATATCCTGAGCCTCTCCATTAACAATAAGAAATGGACCAATATGATTGCTTATGCTTACGCAGTCTCTTATATTAAGTTCCTTTGCCTTTGCAGCATTCATATTACCAAGAACAAGCTTATTATCAAATGTAATTCCAGTAACATGAGATGTTCCACCATTATCATTAAGAATCTCTCCGTCTTTCATTACAAGACCAATCGGCATTGCTGTATAAGTTGTTTCTCCATCAACAAATTCTCCGCCATTAACTCCTCCGATTGCATCATATCTCTTTGCAATATCTGCAACAACCATTCCATTTCCATTGGTAAATTCAGGAACTGTTCCCACAAATAATCTGCTTGGATCTTTTACAATCATGAGTTTTCCAGAATATGTAGCACCCTTTACATCTACAATCTCAATATCAGGAGTTTCCGGATCCTGGGCTGCTGTATCAATATTTACAAGTCCCGCATCTGTTATCTCATCTGTATCTTTAATTGCGTTATTGGCCTTAATCTGGTCTATCTCATCCTGAGAGCAGAACCAGTTAGCAAGAAATCCTATTGCACTTGTCTCCTGTACAGAAAGTACAAACTGAATCTTTGCTGTCTTAGACGGTCCATACACAAGCATTGCCATAACAGCATACAGAAATATCACCAGAATAAGAATAGTTGACAAAAGTGTCGCACCGACTCTTCCTGCCCATACAAGAACTGGATTCTTCTTTTTATTTTTATTTCTTTTATTAGATGCGTTGCCACCTCGTGGCTTATCGTTACCATACGACTTTTTATCTTCATAGCTGTCATCTAAAACGTCAAATGGATCAAAATCATCAATATCTTCAAGTTCAAAATCATCAACGATATCTATATCGTCAATATTATTCTTTCTTTTTGCCACTATAACTTCCTCCTAAACCGTTACTTAAAAACCCATCTTTTCTGAATCTGATAACTTACAAAGAACAATGCAAGATCAATTATTATCTTGGCAATTCCTGAAAGCACAATGCTTAATGCCAGCAGCTTTGTAGCAATATACACCAAAGCATAAGAACAAGCAAGCTGACAGAACCATAAAATGTAATATCTTACCACCGTCTGTTTAAGACCGGACTGTGATTTAAATACTGCATTTCTGTTAAGCGAGAAATTAAAAACTGATGAAAGCACTCTTGCCGCTGCTGTACTTATGAATATTCTTAAGCTGACTGTAAGCCCTATAAGCACAAATTCAAGCACATTAAATATTATATTATCTATAGCCCACGAAGCAATAGAGCTTCCTACATATTTCATGCCTGTGCTTTTAAATAAATATTTAAATATCACTTTGTATATCTTAATTGAATCTTTGACAGGATTAAAATGTGATGATGAATTATCTTCTATGTACACAGTTTCTATCGATTCTTCCTGAAATCCAATATTATACTTTTTGAAAGCAAGCAGCATATTAGTCTCATACTCAAATCGTTCGCCTTCTACCTTGTCAAATGTCTCAAGGTACTTGTAAGGTATTGCTCTTAAGCCGGTCTGGGTGTCCGAAATATTCAATCTGCAAAGCACCTTAAACACTCCACTAGTCATATTATTACCAAATTTACTTCTTGCCGGTACATCATCACCAGTAAAATCCCTTACGCCTAAAACGACATTGCCTGTACTGACCATAGTTTCACTGCATTTCTTAATATCTTTGGCACGATGCTGATTATCACCATCTACTGTCACAACTCCATCAATATCTTTTCTATTCTCAAGGCAGAATTCAAATGCAGTCTTCAAGCCTCTTCCTTTTCCCTTGTTAACTTCATGTGTAAGAATTGTACATTCACTATGTGCTGCTACTTCATTAAAAGGAGCCATATGTTCCTCATCACTTCCATCATTAACAATAATGATGTCCTTAAAGCCTTCCTCAAGTAAAGCATCAACTACAGCTACAAGCTTATTATCAGGATTCAGTGACGGTATAATAACCGATACTTTCATAATATTCATCCCACTCTTTGCTAATATTTATAGTGCTTTTCCATTTAAACGCACCGTATTTAGAATATAATAATTTCCTAAAGATTGCAATAAAAATTTCATATACTGTGTAACAGGGTCATGCTGTAAGCCATAATATTGTATTGTAGATTAATTTTGGAGGACTTTTACATGAGTGATTTAGCAGCAACAAACTGCGGAGGATGCGGAGGATGTGGAGATAACTGCAATTCTATTGTATGGATTATCATTCTCCTTCTCCTCTTTGACGGAAATAACGGATGTGGATGCAACAATGGTTGTGGAAATGGTTGCAATTCCTTCTGGATTATAATTCTCCTCTTCTTCTGCTGTGGATGTGGCAATGGAACTAACTTCCTCAATGGCTTTGGTTGCGGATGCAACAGCGGATGTGGATGCAACAGTGGATGCGGATGCCAGTAATTATTTAATATGGGGCTGCCTTAAACGGCAGCCCTTATATATTAATTATTATTATGTTCCATCATACATTTTCCATCTATTTCATATATGGTATTCTCTTCTTCAACAAGTATATTGCCATTGTCCTGAACATCCATATTAATTACCATATCATAATTCCTTTTTTATATATTATATGGGCTTATTTATTAATTGCTAAGACTTACAGGAATAATTAAGACATATAACCTAATATATATAGAATAAAATATTCCGCCGAGAGTTCACATGAAAGAACTTCCCATAACAGAATTTGATATGCAGACACTGCCACAATTCATACAGCTTGCCAAAGCAATTCTTCCTTTTATGGAATTTAATACCCAGCAGACACTTAGTCCTCTGCTCCGTGCATATGAATTTTCATGTACAATGAACTATTACAGCCGTCCTGAAAGCCTTCGTATTGCGGCATGTTCTGCAAAGCCCCACCTTTCATTAAACAGTCCAATACAGGATATACTTTCAGATGAAAATATCATGAATGTTATTCTTACTTACTGTCCAGACAATTTTAAGAATATCCTTAGTAATTTTAAGAACTATAACAAAATGTCCGATTTGTTCAACATTTTAAATCGTGATCAGAATGGCAGTAATAGTTTTCTTAATCCTGCCCAGCAAAAAATGTATGAAGCTTATACAGAACAGTTAAACAATCTTAATCTTTAATATTTGGAGGACTTTATGTCAGAATTAGATTTTAGAAAGCAGCTTCTTCTCAACGAATTCAAGACTTTATCCCAGGGAAAGAAAAATGATGAAATCATTCCTCTTCTTTTCGCTATTAATGATAAAGCTAAAAAATCCGGTATAACCTTCACAAAAGAAGATTGTCAGTTAGTAATCAACAGTATGTCTGGGCAATTAAGCGAAAAAGAGCTCAGGCTTCTGCCTGAGCTTCTCTCTCTTCTTAATATGAATTAATGTTTTATTATTCTTAATTATTTTGCAACAATATTAACAATTCTTCCCGGTACATATATTTCTTTAATAATGTTACCAGAAAGCCTGCTTCCAAGTGCTTCCTTAGCGGCAGCAATTACACTGTCCTTGTCAGCATCCTTGGCGATATTGATAGTAGCCTTAGTCTTTCCATTAATCTGGACTGCTATCTCAACCGTTGACTCAACTGTCTTAGCTTCATCGTATTCAGGCCATGTCTGCTGATATAATCTTCCATTCTCGCCGATTGCTTCCCACATCTCTTCTGTAATGTGTGGAGCAACCGGATTAAGTAAGATAAGGTATGTCTTGAGTTCTCCCCTAGTAATCTTACCTGCCTTGCTGAAATCATTGAGCATAGTCATAAGCTGTGCAATAGCTGTATTGTATTTCAGATTCTCATAATCAAATGAAACTTTCTTAATTGTCTGATGCATCTTTGTCTCAAATTCCTTAGAGAAACCTTCCTCATCAGTCATTATATCCTGAAGCTTCCATACTCTGTCTAAGAATCTGCGGCAGCCCTTAACGCCATCCTCTGACCATGAAGCTGCTGCGTCAAATGCACCGATAAACATCTCGTATGTTCTTAATGTATCTGCACCATAATCTCTTACGATATCATCAGGATTAACAACATTGCCTCTTGACTTACTCATCTTCTCGCCGTTCTCACCAAGAATCATACCGTGGGATGTTCTCTTCTGATATGGCTCTGGGCAAGGTACAACCTTCTGGTCGTAAAGGAATCTGTGCCAGAATCTTGAATAGAGTAAGTGTAATGTTGTATGCTCCATTCCTCCGTTATACCAGTCTACCGGAAGCCAGTACTTAAGTGCTTCCTGACTTGCGAGTGTCTCTGTGTTATGTGGATCTGTATATCTTAAGAAATACCATGACGATCCAGCCCACTGAGGCATTGTATCAGTCTCTCTCTTAGCTGGTCCGCCACAGCATGGGCATGTTGTATTAACCCAGTCTGTCATGGCTGCAAGAGGTGATTCTCCATTATCTGTAGGCATATAACTTTCTACCTCTGGAAGCAGTAATGGAAGTTCGCTCTCATCAACTGGAACATAGCCACATTTGTCACAATGAACAATTGGAATAGGCTCGCCCCAGTATCTCTGACGAGAGAATACCCAGTCACGGAGCTTATAATTAACCTTTGCATTACCAATTCCCTTTTCTGTAAGGAATTCAATCATCTTTTCCTTAGCTTCTTTAACTTCAAGTCCGTTAATGAAATCCGAATTAATAAGAACACCTGTTGCTACATCTGTAAATGCTGCCTCATTAACGTCAACTTCTTCACCGTTCTTTGCTACAACCTGAATGATAGGAAGGTTAAATTTCTTGGCAAACTCCCAGTCTCTTTCATCGTGAGCAGGAACAGCCATGATAGCACCTGTACCATAGCTCATAAGTACATAATCTGATACCCAGATTGGAACTTCCTTGCCATTAACCGGATTAACTGCCTTAAGTCCGTCAATCTCTACACCTGTCTTATCCTTTGCAAGCTCTGCTCTCTCGAAATCTGACTTTCTTGAAGCCTGCTCTCTATAGCTTTCTATTTCATCCCAGTTCTTAATCTCGTCCTTATACTTATCAAGATATGGATGCTCTGGTGATACAACCATATAAGTAACACCGAAAAGTGTATCGCATCTTGTTGTATATATTCTTAACTTATCTTCCTTACCAGCAATTGCAAAATCAACCTCAGCACCTGTAGAACGTCCAATCCAGTTCTTCTGCTGTGTCTTAACTCTCTCGATATAATCGACATGGTCAAGTCCTTCTATAAGCTTATCTGCATAATCAGTAATCTTAAGCATCCACTCACTCTTGACCTTACGGACAACAGGTGAACCACATCTTTCACATACACCATTAACTACTTCTTCATTAGCAAGACCTACCTTACATGAAGTACACCAGTTGATAGGCATCTCCTGCTTATATGCAAGTCCGGCCTTAAAAAGCTTAAGGAAAATCCACTGAGTCCACTTATAATAATCAGGATCTGTAGTATTAATCTCTCTGTCCCAGTCAAATGAATAACCAATTGACTGAAGCTGGTCCTTAAAATGATCTATATTATTCTTAGTAACTATCTTAGGGTGAATCTTGTTCTTAATAGCATAGTTCTCTGTTGGAAGACCAAATGCATCCCAACCCATTGGATATAAAACATTATATCCCTGCATTCTTCTCTTTCTTGCTACGATATCAAGCGCTGTATATGGTCTTGGATGACCTACATGAAGCCCCTGTCCTGATGGATATGGGAACTCCACAAGTGCATAATACTTTGGTTTTGAATAATCATTAGTTGCAGCAAAGGCTTTTTCATCCTGCCATACCTGCTGCCACTTCTTTTCAACTGTTTTGTGGTTATATACTGCCGACATAACACATTCCTCCTTAAAAACGCATAAAAACATTCTACACACATCACTTTAATTTGTCAATTAAATAGCCGTCTTTACATTATCGCTTTAAAGTGTTAAAATACCACTATTCGCATGAATATTAATATTTCTTACATGGAGGTTATAACATATGAAGACAAAGGTTGGATTCATAGGTTTCGGACTCATTGCAGGATCCTTAGCCCATGCCCTTAAAGAAAGCGGCAGGGATTATCATATAACTGCCACAAGCAGACATTTAGAACCAGTAATCGCTGCGGTTGCTGATGGTATTGTTGATGTCGCTGCTCCTGCGGTAGACGAAACATTTGCACAGTGTGACATAATCCTGTTATGCACACCTGTAATTACTATCACAGAATATCTTACAAAATTAAAAGCCATTGCCAGTCCGGACTGCATAATTACCGACGTTGGAAGTGTCAAGACTATCATACATGAAGCAGCAGATTCATTAGGACTTAATGACCGCTTTATTGGTGGACATCCTATGGCTGGCTCTGAAAAAACAGGTTATGAGAATTCAGGTTCATCAATTATAAAAGATGCAAGGTACATAATCACACCGACCAAAGAAACCAAGCCTGAAAAAATCGAATTAATGAAACAGTTTGCATCAGATGTTGGCATGCGCCCTATCGTCATGGATTATCATGTGCATGACAAATCTGTTGCTGCCATAAGCCATGTTCCACATCTTTTATCAACTGCACTAGTTCATGTAGTATCAGATAATGATGACGAAGAAAAGCATATGCAGTTACTTGCCGCAGGTTGCTTTCGTGACATGTCAAGAGTTGCAGCTTCTTCTCCTGAAATGTGGGAACAGATATGTTTAACTAACAGCTCTGCAATCAGCAACATTCTTGAACAGTATATTGAAATGCTTGAAACAATTAAAGATAACATCGATAAAAAGACCCCAGGCTATGTCGCCAGTCTTTTCGAGATGTCAAGAGAATACAGGAATTCCTTGGAAAGCAGACACCCAGAGCACTAAGCCCTGGGTGTTTGTGTTTATCCAGTATTAAATTGCATCTCTTTTGGACTTCCTCTGTGCCTATCACTACTTTAAAGTCCAATTTATACCAGGCTAGAATATATCATATACACCGTTGGAGCTGCCTGTCTGTGGCACAAAATTGAATTATGGCGAGCTGTGCAGGAGTTAATGTCGCTATATACATAAGTTCAGTGCCCAAAAGCTCGTTCAAACATAGTGCGTTTGCTTTTGGGCACTGTAAAAGACTTTGTAGATAGCGACATTTACTCCTGCTAAGCGCAGTCATACTGAAATTTTGTGCCACAGACAGGCAGCTCCAATGGTGTATTTCATATAATAACTGTCCTCATCACACCTTAAAACAGCCACCGCCTACGAATTCCCGTAATATAGAATCGATTGGTACGTTCTCGTAGCCGCATGGAAGGAAATAGTTCATGAACTTAAGCAGTCTGTTTGCTTCCTGATATTCAGGGTCAGCTTCTGTTACCTGAAAAAGTATAGGCTCAACGAATGGTTTTAATACGCATGGTTCATATGGCATTGCTGAGTTAAACATAACATCCGCCTGCTCCTGGAATGGGAAGATGTTCTTCTCTTCACCTCTTCTTACAGACTCCCACATCGAAAGAGTCTTCTTTGCAGATGCTCCTCTTGTCCTGTAATCTCTTACAAGCCTTCTTAAAAGTCTTCCATCTGTAGTTGATACCCTGTTATGTTCGTCAACATTAAGCTGTGTAAGTGCACTAATATATATCTTGAATTTACTGTCTATTGGAAGTGAATATGATAATTCATCATTAAGACAATGAATTCCTTCTATTACAAGAACATCCTCTTCCCCTAACTGTAAGAAATTACCATTATATTCCTTTCTTCCGAACTTAAAGTTAAATTCCGGCAGCTCCACTTTTTCTCCGTTAAGAAGTCTGGTCATATGCTGATTAAAAAGTTCAATGTCTACTGCATGAAGGTCTTCATAATTGTAATCACCATTCTCATCAATAGGTGTCTGCTCTCTTTCAACAAAGTAATTATCGACAGCAATTGGGTGTGGCTTATATCCATTAGCCATAAGCTGAATTGATAATCTATGTGAAAATGTTGTCTTTCCTGAAGAAGATGGACCGGCTATCATGATGAATTTAGTATGCGGTCTTTTCTTTATCTCATCAACTATCTCAACAATTTTCTGTTCCTGAAGTGCCTCCTGTGTAAGCATAAAAGAAGTCATATCCCCATTAGTTATATGGTCATTAAGCTCTCCAACCGTAGACATGCCAAGCATCTTTGCCCAGCTTGTGCTTTCCTTTAACACATTAAACAGCTTTGTTTGTGGATTAAATTCAGGAACTTCAAGAGGTGCGTTCTTAACCGGAAGCTGTAACACTATTCCCTCGTCATACAGGAATATGTCAAATACCCCAAGCATGCCTGTAGAAGATGCCATATATCCGTAGAAATAATCTTTGTAGCCATTCAGGTCATACACATTAACAAATGAACTTCTTCTGTATTTGAAAAGTGATGTCTTATCTGTCATTCCTTTTTCTTTAAAAAGATTCATAGCATCAGATATCTTCATCAGCTCTTTCTTGATTGGAAGATCCTTCTCAACCATACTGTGCATAACTGACTTAACTTCATCTATAAACTCTTTGTCAGGTCTGAAGTCTCCATCAAATGTGCAGTACAGTCCCTTGCTTAAAGAATATTCAACAACAACTCTGTCAATATTCCTGTCTATCTTATCTATGGCTGCAAGCATAAGAAGAACCACGCTTCTTCTATATGTCTCGTTACCTATTGATGTCGAAGTTGTAACAAATGTAACATCACTGTCAGGGATATATTCTTCTCCAAGTTCTTTAAGCTTACCATTAACATTAGCGAGTATAATCTCATCCTTATATTCGTTCTGCTTCTCTGCTGCAAGCTGTGCCAGTGTCATTCCCATAGCATCCTCCTCTTACGCATCAGTCATAATATGACAATGCATCCATAATTATATTATTCTTCTGCGAAAGCTGCTGTAATCTTAACTTAACCGTAGGATTACTCTCATCTTTCTTAAGACTGTTACTTATCCCATCATTAGTCTCTTTCTCTTTTATAAGATATTCATAAAGAGTCTTATCTTTGTTCTCTAAAAGCTTCCATCCGTACTGATATTGCGTCTCACTGTATTCAGAATAAACATTTTCGTCTGACTTTCTGCATTTGATAATAAAATAATACTTACCGTCTTCCTTAAGCATCTTCTCATCATCAACAACCAATCTCTGTGAAACAAGAAAATGTCTGAAATCTCCTACTTCTGACTGCGGTGATACTATAAGTGTTGTATTCTGGGTAATAACATTCATTCCCTTAGTTACAATATCAGCTATAAGCCTGCCACCCATACCACATATGGTTATAATATCAGCTTCATTCGCTGAAAGCTTTTCCAATCCGTCTGAAAGTCTTGTCTGTATTCTGTCCTCTAAACAATTATCACATATATGCTTCTTTGCCTTATCGAGTGGACCTTTTCTTAAATCCATCGCAATAGCAGACCGAGCTATTCCTTCCTGCACAAGATATATAGGAAGATAGCCGTGGTCTGTCCCTATGTCAGCCACGACTGCTCCCTTTTCACACATATGTGCAACTGTTCTTAATCTGTCAGATATTCTTACCATAGCTTAATCCTAATCAAGATAATCTCTTAACTTACGACTGCGGCTTGGGTGTCTTAACTTTCTTAAAGCCTTGGCTTCAATCTGTCTGATACGTTCTCTTGTTACATTGAATTCTTTACCAACTTCCTCAAGAGTTCTTGCTCTTCCATCATCCATACCAAATCTTAATCTTAATACCTTCTGCTCTCTTTCTGTAAGAGTTCCAAGTACTTCAACAAGCTGTTCCTTAAGAAGTGTAGAAGCTGCTGCCTCTGCCGGAACAGGAACATTATCATCCTGAATGAAATCTCCAAGATGGCTGTCTTCCTCTTCACCAATAGGTGTCTCAAGAGATACCGGTTCCTGCGAAATCTTCTGAATCTCTCTTACTCTCTCTACAGGAATATCCATATTATCTGCAATCTCCTCTGGTGATGGTTCTCTTCCAAGTTCCTGAAGCAGCTGTCTCTGTACTCTTACAAGCTTGTTAATTGTCTCTACCATATGAACAGGAATTCTTATAGTACGGGCCTGGTCAGCTATAGCTCTTGTAATAGCCTGTCTGATCCACCATGTAGCGTATGTACTGAACTTGAATCCTTTTCTGTAATCGTATTTCTCAACAGCCTTTATAAGACCTAAGTTACCTTCCTGAATAAGATCAAGGAACTGCATACCACGTCCAACATAACGTTTTGCAATACTTACAACAAGTCTTAAGTTAGCTTCTGCAAGTCTTTTCTTGGCTTCCTCATCTCCTTCTTCCATTCTCTTGGCATACTCAATCTCTTCATCAGCACTAAGAAGAGGTACTTTACCTATCTCCTTCAGATACATTCTTACCGGATCATCAAGACCGATTCCATCAGGAACAGAAAGATCTATCTTCTCAATATCAATCTCATCTTCATCATCAAGAATAATATCCTCATCTTCATCAGGTACATCATTCATTCTTACATCTACTTTTTTTAGCTCAAGAATTTCAAATACCTTCTCCATTCTGTCAGCTTCAAAATCTGTATCCTGAAAATATGTCATAATTTCCTGATAATCAAGTACATTCTTTTTCTTCTTGGCTATTGCAAGAATACCCTCTATCTTCTCCCAGAATTTAGCTTCCTGTGCTTCTGCATCATCTGCGTCACTGTTTTCTGTCTCTTCTTTTACTTCTTCTTTAATCTCATCTTTCTTAGTTGTCTTCTTTGCTGCTGCTTTTTTTGCAGGAGTCTTCTTTTCTGTTGTCTTTTCTTCCTTAGCCTCCTTAACATTCTCTTCTAATGTTTCTACCATTTTCTTAGCCATTTCTCTTCTCCATTCTTCTTCGCGTAACACGCTCTATATATTTATAACTTAATATGAATCTGATTCAGCTTCTGCTGTTCAATTATTATCTCCTGCATACGCTTCGGGTCTACAGTCTTATTAAGTTCATGATTAAGGCTGTTAGCCTTAATTCTGATAACAATGTCATTAAGAGTCTTTTCTCTTTCCAGATTATTAAGGCTCTCATCCAGGTCTGCCGAAAACATTGCTGCGACTTCCGTATGTTCTTCTGTTGTTGCATAATCAGCTATAATTGCAGCAGGGCTTATATTTCCTGTCCCATACTGTTCATATACTTTCTCTGCCACACCCGAAAATAACGGGTCAATAAAATCCTCCGGCTTAATGTAAGCTGCAACCTTATCAAATATGTCCCTGTCACTTATGAGCCATGTAAGAAGCATTTTCTCTGCCTGTCTTAAACCATCTTCACGCTTCTTCTTCGGCTTACGCTCAACAGTTGGCTGCATAGTACCTGCACCTGCATTTCTTGAAATAATCCCTTTCTGATTACCAAGTCTTGATACCATCTGCCTCATGCCATCTTCTGGTATCATAAACTGCCTGCACACTGCTTTAAGGTAATTATCACGTTCCAGCTTTTCTTTAAATGTAACAAGCTTTGCTGCAACCTCTCTTTCAAATGCAGTCTCGCTTTCCGGATCCCCCCTGTCGTAATTTCTTAACATGGTTCCTATCTCATACATAAAGCTGTTCTCTGCATTATCAATTCTTTCCTGAAATGCCTCTGCACCCATAGCCTTAATAAACTCATCAGGATCCTTATATGGCCGCATATTAATTACCTTCGTTGAAAGCCCTGCTTCCTTAAGAATCGGTATTGCTCGAAGTGCCGCCTTAACTCCTGCCTCATCACTGTCATAGGTTATGAGCACATTATCTGTATATCTCTTTAACAGCCTTGCATGTCCCGGTGTCAGTGCCGTTCCAAGTGACGCAACCGCCTGGTTAAAGCCCGCCTGATGCATTGATATAACATCCATATAGCCTTCACATATTATCATGTTAGGCTTTCTTGATGTTCTTGCTATATTAAGTCCATACAGATTGCGGCTCTTATCAAACAGCCTTGTCTCCGGTGAATTAAGATACTTTGGCTTGGCATCACCCATAACTCGTCCACCAAATCCTATGACCTTATTATTAATATCCATGATTGGAAAAATTACTCTGTTCCAGAACTTTTCATGAATACCTCTCTCATAAGTAAAAAGTCCTGATTCCTTCAGAATATCATCATCATAACCTTTGTCCTTCAACAGCTTGTACAGATTACCTGTTGACTGTGTTGCATACCCCAGTCCAAAGCTGTTAATTGTACTGTCAGACAATTCACGCTTTTTAAGATAATCAAGACCGGCTTTCCCATTCTCACTTCTAAGCTGCCTGTAATAATATGTGGCAGCAATCTTATTAATCTCTAAAAGCCTGTCTCTTATCCCTCTTTCTTTGCGGTCTTCTTCTGACATAGACGTCTGCGGCAGTGCAACTCCGGCTCTTTCACCTAGCATCTTAACTGCCTCTAAGAATGTCATATTCTCATATTCCATAACAAATGTTATGACATTACCCCCAGCGCCGCATCCAAAACAATGATATAACTGCCGCTGTCCTGAAACCGAAAATGATGGTGATTTCTCATTATGAAACGGACACAATCCGGTATATGAACTTCCATTCTTCTTCAATTTGACATACCCGGATATAACATCAACTATATCATTCCGGGATATTACTTCATCTATTACTTCTCTTGAATACATTACTTCATCCCTTCCAGGCCTTTGGTACAAAGATTTCCTGAAACTTGCTTATTGAATACTGATCACTCATGCCAGCTATATAATCACACACAACCTGCTCCGGTCTTTCATCAAATTCTGTTATAAATCTCTTATATGTATCCGGCAGTTTATCTGTGTTCGCAACATAGTATCTGTACAATTCTGTTATCAGCTTATCTGCTTTCGCTTCCTCACTTTTGGCTGTCGGATTAAGATACAGACTTTCAAACATGAATTTTCTTAATTCTGTCATTGCTTTACGTACAGGCTCTGACATTACAAGATCATTCTTTCCTATGCTGTTCATTATAATATCGCTAATCATGGTATTAAGTCTTTCCTTGGTTGAATTACCAAGAACATCAGTATATTCTGAAGGAATGTCACTTTCCTTCAATATCCCTGCTCTTATTCCATCATCTATATCATGATTAATATACGCTATCTTATCGGAAAGTCTAACTGCTTTTCCTTCAAGAGTTGATGGATTGCCTGATGTTCTATGGTTCAATATTCCATCACGCACTTCCCATGTAAGGTTAAGTCCCTGACCATCCTTTTCAAGAAATTCAACAACTCTTATACTCTGTTTGTAATGAGCAAATCCCATAGGACATAAAGAATTAAGTGTTCTCTCACCTGCATGTCCAAATGGTGTATGTCCAAGGTCATGCCCCAATGCAATAGCTTCTGTCAGATCTTCATTAAGATTAAGCGCCCTTGCTATACTTCTTGCAATCTGGGCAACCTCTAAGGTATGAGTCAGTCTTGTTCTGTAATGGTCTCCCTCTGGTGCAAGAAATACCTGCGTCTTATGCTTTAAACGCCTGAATGTCTTACAATGAATAATTCTGTCTCTATCTCTCTGATATATTGTCCTCATAGGGCATGGTTCTTCGTCTCTGTCGCGTCCTCTTGACTCATCAGAAAAGCTTGCATATGGGCTGAATATCAGATGTTCCCTCTTTTCCTGTTCCTCTCTAATGTTCATCTGTATGTGCCTCCCGCACTGAAACACTAATTTTAAAGCTCACAATTTAATTATTCAACAAAACATGTATTTTTCCTTTTTTATTTTTAAAAATTTTTCACAAAATAATTATTTGTTATTATCATTTCCCACATTATGGACTAAAAAATCCACCAAATGCCCCCGCAGCTATACATGCAGCTACTGACATGGCAATATTATTACTACTGTCTGGTGCCTGTTTCTTCATTATTGCAGCTATTACCAATAACACTGTAATATACACTGCTCCATATATAATTCCTATAACTACTCTCCTCTTTTTTATCATCCATGCACTAAGCATTGCACCTGTAAAGCTTCCTGCCACATATATTCCAAATATAATATTATCAACCGCTTTCTCATCAAGTATAAATTTTCTCATAAAATATGTAAGAAGTACTAGCATAAGCAGAGTTATTACATATCCTGCAATAAGAGATTTAACCATTTTTCTTATATAATCCATTGATTTCCTTTGTTGTCCTCTTTTTATTAATTGTATGATTAAAAATGTTATCTTATGATTATCTCCTGTTTTCTTTAATAGCACTTGACGGCACAATGTGCGTACTGTAGAATGAAAAGAAATATTTTAATTTTATGACTGGAGGGATTTTTCTTGGATACGGATAGTATCATCCAACTTATTGCAATTGTTATTTTATTGGTTTTATCAGCATTTTTCTCATCTGCAGAGACTTCATTTATCACTGTGAACAGAATCAAAGTGCTGTCTTTAGTTGAAGAGGGTAATAAGAGGGCTGCTCTTGTAATTAAGATTATTGACCAGCCGGCAAAGATGCTCTCTGCTGTTCTTATTGGCAATAACATAGTCAATATCAGCTGTTCTGCATTAGCTACATCATTTACAATCAGTGTATGGGGTAATAAAGCGACAGGTATTGTTACCGGTGTTCTTACGCTTCTTGTTCTTATATTTGGTGAGATTACACCTAAGAATACTGCCAACATGTATGCCACTAATATGGCAATGGCTTATGCTCCTATAATATGGGTGCTTATGATTGTTCTTACACCTGTTATATTCATAGTAGACCACCTTGCAGGCTTCTTCTTATGGTTATTAAGAATTGACAATAACAAGAAGAAAGATATATTTACTGAGGATGAGATACGAACCATTGTTAATGTAAGCCAGCAGGAAGGTGTAATTGAATCTAACGAAAAGAAAATCATTAATAACCTCTTTGATTTTGGTGATTCAACAGCTAAAGATGTTATGATTCCAAGGATTGATATGACTCTTGCTGATGTCAGCTCATCATATGATGATATAATTTCTCTGTTCAGGCAGACAATGTATACACGTATCCCTATTTATGAGAACACACCTGATAACGTAATCGGTATTCTTAATATCAAGGATTTAATTGTCAATCCTTCTGATAACGATACATTTAACATAAGAAACATTATCAGAAAGCCATTCTTTACATTTGAACAGAAGAATACTTCTGACCTGTTTAAAGAAATGCAGTTAAGTTCAACAAGCATTGCCATTGTCCTTAGTGAATATGGAACAACATCAGGAATGATTACTACCGAAGACCTGCTTGAAGAGATTGTTGGTGAAATTCGTGATGAATATGATACTGACGAAAAGGAAGCTTTATCTAAGATTAATGATACTACATACAGAGTTGATGGCTCATTTAAGCTTGACGATTTAAACGATGAACTTGGCACTAAACTTGAATCTGAAGATAACGATTCAGTTGGCGGACTTATCGTTGAAAGACTTGACAGACTTCCTAAAGCCGGTGATAAAATCACTATTGGTAATGTCTGGATGTTTGTCGAAAAGGTTGCTTCTAACAGAGCTGAATCTGTTATTGTAAAGATTATACCTGATAAGAAAGACGAAACTAAAAAAGCTAATTAATTTTATAAAAAATGCTGTGCATTAACATCATCTTGTTAACGCACAGCATTTTTATTTTTAATACTTATATATTACTGATTAAAGTGCCTTGATTCTCTCAAGTGCCTTCACTGTATTCTCATATGAACCGAATGCTGTCAGTCTGAAGTATCCTTCACCACTTGGTCCGAATCCTGAGCCTGGTGTACCAACAACATTAGCCTTCTCAAGAAGGTAATCGAAGAATTCCCAGCTTGTCATCTTATCAGGAGTCTTTAACCAGATATATGGTGCATTAACACCACCTGATACTGTGTATCCTGCTGACTTAAGTCCTTCAAGGATTGTCTTTGCATTGTTCATGTAGTAAGCAATCTGCTCGCCTGTCTGCTTCTGTCCGGCTTCTGAATAAACTGCCTCACCTGCTCTCTGTACAATGTAAGGAGCTCCGTTAAACTTAGTTCCATGTCTTCTTGCCCAGAGGCTGTGAAGTGTTACATCTCCACACTTAAGATCCTTAGGAATAACTGTAAAACCAAGTCTTACGCCTGTAAATCCTGCATTCTTAGAGAATGATCTAAGTTCGATTGCACATGTTCTTGCGCCTTCACACTCATATATTGTATGAGGAACATCAGGTTCTGAAATGTATGCTTCATATGCTGCATCATAGATAATAACAGCGCCAACCTTATTAGCGTAATCAACCCACTTCTGAAGCTCGTCCTTAGTGATTGTTGAACCTGTTGGATTGTTAGGGAAGCAGAGATATATGATATCCGGTGTTTCTTTTGGAAGCTCTGGTGCAAAGTTAGTCTCTGCTGTACAAGGCATATAAACAACATTGCTCCATGCCTGCTTCTCTGGAATATAATCTCCAGTTCTTCCTGCCATTGCATTGGTATCAACATATACAGGATATACAGGGTCACATACTGCAATCTTATTATCTACTGAGAAGATATCTCCTATATTACCTGAATCAGACTTTGCTCCATCTGATACGAATATCTCATCTGCTGATATATCACATCCACGCTTCTTGTAATCATGGTCTGCAATTGCACTTCTTAAGAATTCATATCCAAGATCTGGTGCATATCCGTGGAAAGTCTCGGCATGTCCCATCTCATCAACTGACTTATGTAATGCATCAATTACTGCTGGTGCTAATGGCTGTGTAACATCTCCAATGCCAAGTCTGATGATTTCCTTATCTGGATTAGCCTGCTGATAAGCTGCTACTTTCTTACCGATTGTTGAAAATAAATAGCTTCCTGGAAGCTTTAAATAATTATCGTTAATCTTAAACATATATTCCTCCTTATTTTCTGCCTTGTTTTACAAAACTAACGCTTATTATACATCATTTTTCATTATGTTCCAAGATAAAATCTTGATAATCTTTCATATTCTGTATTAATTGCCTGTAAAAGTTCTTTATCTCCATGCATATTATCAGGATGATATATCTTTAAAAGTGCCTTATAACGCTTTTTTAAAGATGTTGTATCCTCAACCCCCTTGAAGAATATCTTTACATTTTCAGCATTAGACATACTGCGCCTTGCTTCACGGTAAACCTTGTCCTTATATATAAGCTTTTCCCGCTCAAACTTATCTTTATCAATTGCAAGCTGTCTGGTTTCCCTCTCCAGAATATTCCATTTTTGTTCAAATAAATCTTTCTGACTCTCAAGCTGTTTCTTCAGCAGCATATTCTTACTCTGCTGTCTCTGAAGCATTCCCATCTGAATCTCTATGAGTTTTCTCTCATCTTCCAGATTTCTGCTTAATTCCTGCAGCCTTACATTCTCTTTAAACAGCCATTTCTTCTTCTCATCTTCACTACTTAGTTCATCAAACATTGCAACCTCCATATCAGCTCCCCATCAAGCCAGCCGCAAAATATATCTAATCAGATTCCACTATGAAACCAGAAAACCTTCAATGGCTTTTCTGAGTCAACCGTTTTCATTGTATGTCTGACACCCGGTAATGCTATAAATGAATCACCCGCTTTAACCTCAAACTCTTCGTTGTCAAGCCTGACAAATCCATTTCCTTCCAATACAAAAAATCCCTCCTGGTCATCATGAAATCCTGGTTCTGGATTAAACTCTGTTTCTGAACATATTGTAACTCCTGAACAACAGCCATTGATACATCCATTAGCCTCTGTAAGGAATTTAACGCTTCTCCTTCCTTCTTCTCTTGCTGCAAGTGCTTCTTCTAATGTTATATATGGTTTCTTCATAATTAATCTCCTTCTGAAATATAAAAAACGGAGTCCCAGGCATATGCTGTAAGACCCCGCTTTATTATGTTCTATATTCTGCCTGTTACTTATTCTCGTATCTTAAAAGTTCTGTATATGCAAGAAGGAATGGTCCTACACCTTTGGCATCATCTTCTACGATTGGCTCTGACATATAATAATCATATGTACCAGGTCTTCTTCCATTACCACCAAGTCCTGCAACAAGACAGATACCACCAAGTGATAATGAACCATCTTCCTTAGTCTTAAGGTATCTTTCACAGATACCATCGATTGCTTTCTTGGCATACTGCGCATAATCATCAGAAAGATATCCAAGACGTACAGCCTTAAGAAGTGCATATGCCATAATTGAGCTTCCACTTGTCTCAAGATAGTTCTTATCCATACCACCATAATTAACTACCTGATACCACATACCACTCTCATCCTGATACTTAAGCATTGAATCGACAAGATCCTTAAATGCATCCTCAAGCATCTTGCATTCAGCATCATACTTATGGTCCTTATTATCAACCTGATCAAGTGTATCAATAAGCGCCATTGTATACCAGCCAATAGCTCTTAACCAGCTATGCTGTGATAAACCTGTAACCTTATCACACCAGAATGCTTCCCTGCTTGTATCCATTGCATGGAAATAAAGTCCGTTAATAGGATTCCTCATATTCTCAATTACGAACTTGAACTGTCCGAAAATATCAGAGTAATTCTTTCTGTCATTGTATCTTGTCTCATATTCAAGATAGAATGGAAGTCCCATATAAAGACCATCAAGCCATACCTGATTAGGATATATATCCTTATGCCAGAAACTTCTGGCTTCATTCTGGCATCTAGGCATAATCTCTATCTGTGAATATACTAAATCTACTGCCTTCTTATACTTTTCCTTACCTGTAAGATCATATAATTCAAATAAAGTCTTACCAGCATTAACATTATCAATATTCTTCTCACCTATGCTGTAGCCATCTATTGTACCATCTTCAAAGACTCTGTAATCTATAAAATCATCTGCAAACTTAAGATACTTTTCTTCCTTGGTTAAGTCATACATCTGAAGAACTGCTTTAATCATACAGCCATCAATATAGTTCCACTTTGACTTAAGACCCTGCCTAATCTTTTCAATGTTCCATACAGGAGCATCTGGTGTGCTTTTTTCCAGAAGCCCGTCAATATACTTTACTACTGCATCCATTATTTCTGTCTCCTTATCAACTTATATGGGGAAACATATATATCAATTCCGCCCATATTTTATAGAAATTGTACACTAAAAAATGCCTTTAAGCAACCCATTTTTAACAAATATAGCCAAAAGCACAGATTTTTATTGACTATATGCTGATTAAATACGAAAATATAATCAATAATTCATTGTAAATGCTTTTATAAAAATATCATACACATTTTGTATAAAGTTATTATTCAGAAAGGTCAGATTATGAAAACAGGAATTGTATTTGAAGGTGGCGCATTCAGAACCATATTTTCATGCGGTGTTATGGATGCAATGTTAGAAAATAAAATTATGCCTGATTACATGATTGGTGTATCAGCCGGCGCTGCATACGGCGTATCCATGGCATCAGGACAGATTGGAAGAAACTTAAAGATTCTTATTGATTATAGAAATGATAAACGTTATGTGGGACTTAGCAACATGGTACACAGGGATAACCGTTCTCTTTATGGGCTTAATTTCACATTTGACACCATTCCAAACGAACTTGTGCCTTATGATTATGATGCATTTCTCAGATATAAAGGTACTTTCAAATGTGTTGTAACTAATGTACTCACTGGAAAACCTGAATATAAAACTTTCACAGGATATGACCGCACCAACCAGCTTTTACGGGCAACATGTGCTCTCCCACTGGCTTTTCCTCTTATATATCTTGATGGAACACCTTACCTTGATGGTGGTTTAAGTGATTCCATACCTTTTGAAAAAGCATTTGAAGATGGCTGTGACAGAGTTATTGTTGTTCTTACCCGTGAAGCAGGCTATCAGAAGCAGACAACCAGTTCAGTGCGGACCCTTGCAAGAGCTTTCCTTAAATATCCTGAAATTCAGCGTGATATTCTTCTTCGTGCTGAACGTTACAACCGGTGCTTAAAGCGTCTTGAACGCTACGAAAAAGAAGGCCGCTGCCTCGTTATCCGCCCTACTAAGAGCAAAGGCTTTGGAAAGATTGAAAAAGACTTTAATAAGATTCTTTCAATGTATAACGATGGATATAACCAGACTTATTCGTTAATCAATGAAATACAGAGGTTTTATCATTAATATATGTAGAAGTACCTGTATTTTAGTCTGATAACCTCAGATATTACTCACCTTGTGTAAGTAAATGTTGCCATTTGCAGAGTTTTTTATATTGCAGAAAAGCAAACGCGCTTCGCTTGAACGAGCTTTTCTGCAATACCCTTTTGCAAATGGCAGCATAACTTACACTGGGTTCGTAATAATTCAGTTATCAGACTAAAATACAGGTACTTCTTTATATATAAATAATAAATTCTTAAAAATTTCCGAACACAAAATCTTTTACTATTCCGATTGCTTCTCTTACCATATAGTTTATGAAAAGTACATGGTCGCTTTCTGCTGGCATTCCACAGGTATTGTTTAATCCTGCATGTCTGGCAAGAAGGCGGCTTCTTGCTATATGGAAGTTGTTGGTTACTATGCCAACCAGTGAATCTGTATTCTCTATGTATTGTACTGAATACTTCATATTCTCTGATGTATCTGTTGAATTATCTTCCTGTATTATACGTGAGCCATCTATTCCTTTAGATACAAGATAATTATACATTGCAAATGCTTCTGTTGTATTTTCACCTTTTCCCCTGCCGCCTGATACTATTATTGTTGTATCAGGGTTATCTATTGCATAGGAAACAGCAACATCTAACCGGTTCTTAAGTGACCTTGTTATGTGGTCACCTCTTATCTGGCAGCCAAGTACTATTATATAATCACAGTTATCCTTTGGCTTTGCCATCATTCCTTTAATTATCAGTGCTTCTATAAAAATAAAAAGAAACGCACCAGTTGACATTATCACTATAAAGCAAATTCTTAAGACCTTTGCCACATGAATTATTCCTTTGATTTCTAATACTCTCACTGCAAATACTAATCCAAAAAAGACAGCACCCAGCAGCCATATAAATATAAATGATGAACCTACCCCTGCGTATGTTGCACACACTATATAATATCCCATGCATATAAGTGCCAGCACAAGCCATATTGTATACATAAAACTACTATTCTCCGTTACTTTTTCCATACTTTATTCCACGCTCATACATCAATTATCCTGCATAATCCACATTTTTACCCGCAAATTCAGGATAATCTGCTGATTTCTGGTTCTGTCCGTAAGATGTGGCAGGATATTTAATTGCTGTATTGGTGACACCACCTGACACATACGACCTTCCGCACTCTGGACAGACTGCCATTTTAAGTGTAACTGTCGCATTCAGTACTTCGCCATCTTTACTGGCAGCCTTCCTGTTCGCATTAGAAACATGCTCCTGTTCATGTGCCATAACCTTCGTGGCCGCTGCTGACGGGTCAATATGTGCTGCACTCTTAAATGAAACATTTACTTCATCTGAACCATCCTTATATTCCCTGTTCGCACATGTTTCACATTCCACCTGTCCGGAACGCTTCATTGCTTTAAGTCTTGCAGAGCTTATATCCTGTGTATCAACACCTGCTACATTAACAGACAGATTTCTATTCATATCATTAACGCCGTTAATCATCATCTTAATGTGCACCCCCTTCATGTAAAATGTTTAAACAATATATCTGTATTTAATATAACATAGTTTGATAATTATGCTAGTTTTTTTTGATGTAAAAGTTTAATATATACATACAAACAATCAATAATATAGAAACGAGGTATTATATATGTTTACATTTAACAAAGATGTTACAGCTACTAACTGCGAACCTGGTGTTACAAGAAAAATATTATGCTACTCTGATGACCTTATGATGTGCGAGATTCATTTTGAAAAAGGTTCTAAGGGCAATTTCCATAGCCACAAGCATCTGCAGATTACTTATGTTGCTAAGGGAAGCTTTGAATTCACTATCGGTGATGAAACTAAAATCGTTAATCAGGGCGACAGCGTATACATGCCTTCTGGCGTAACCCATGGTGTTACATGTCTTGAAGAAGGAATCCTCTGTGATGTATTCAATCCTATGAGAGAGGATTTTCTTAAGTAAAATGAAGGTACCATTTAATATTAATCTTTCAGGTAAAACTGCTATTGTAACCGGAGGAAGCGGAACTCTCTGCTCAGCCATGGCATATGGACTTGCCGTATGCGGTGCTAAGGTTGCAATAATCGGACGTAACAAAGAAAAGCTTGCTTCTGTTTCTGAGAAGCTTACTAAAGATGCTCTGGATGAATATAACAAAAATGTTACTGTTAAAGGCTACAGCTGCAATGTGATTAATAAAGATGAACTTACAGCTGCTTATGAAACTATTAAGAATGAACTCGGCAGCTGTGATATTCTTATTAATGGTGCAGGCGGTAACCAGCCTGGTGCAATTACTTCCATCGAGATGTTAAAGAAAGAAAAAGAAGATTCTGACTATTCTTTCTGGAATCTTGATGAAGACAGAATCCGTGATGTTATGGATCTTAATTACATGGGAACTCTTCTTCCTATTCAGGTATTTACTAAGGATATGGTTGAAAAAAGAAGTGGCAGTATTATCAATATTGCTTCTGTAACTTCTATTCTTCCTCTTACTAAGGTTATGGCTTATGGCAATGCCAAGAGTGCTATTCTTAATCTTACACAGTGGCTTGCTGTACATTTTGGCGAAAGCGGCATCCGATGCAATGCAATTGCTCCGGGATTCTACGCTGCCGAACAGAATCATGACCTCTTATTCAATGCAGATGGCTCATATACAGACCGCGCCAGAAAGATTATTGCCGGAACACCTATGGGACGCTTTGGCAATCCTGAAGAGCTTATTGGTGCTGCACTCTTTCTTGCAAGTGATGAAACAGCCAGCTTTGTCAATGGTATAGTGTTACCTGTTGACGGCGGATATAGTGCTTATAGCGGAGTGTAGGATTCTTTGGTTGGAAACTGTATATAATTCAGGGCGATGTCAGCTTTGACATCGCCCTTTTTGTTACGTTTTTTGTTCATTGGATTTTTTGCGTGTTTTTCTGAGCTTCAACATCCAATCTGACATGTTTTCTCGTTCCGTTTGGACTTTTGCTTGCATTCCCACTGCTTCAACGTCCAATCTGACACGTTTTTTCGTCCCTTTTGGACTTCTTCTGTGACTTTCTCCACTTCAACGTCCAATCTGACACGTTTTCTCATTCCGTTTGGACTTTTGCTTGCTTTCCCACTGCTTCAACGTCCAATCCGACATGTTTTCTAGTCCCTTTTGGACTTCCTCTGTGACTTTCTCCACTTCAACGTCCAATCCACCCCGCCGCCTCACAATAAACCATCTCCAGTCTCACATATGCCTACACTACAACTCAGCCCTGACAATCTCAGCCGCCTTAACCATATTCTTAAGGCTTGCTTCTGTCTCTGGCACACCTCTTGTCTTAAGTCCGCAGTCTGGATTTACCCACAGCTTGTCTTTGTCTATCTTTGTAAGCATTATCTTTATTGCACGGGTAATCTCTTCAACCGATGGTATTCTTGGAGAGTGAATGTCGTATACTCCAGGTCCTACCTCTGTTTCAAAATTGTTTTCTCTTAATGAATCAAGAATCTGAAGGTCTGAACGTGATGCTTCAAATGTGATAACATCAGCGTCCATATCGTCTATTGCTGGGATTATATCTGTAAATTCACTGTAACACATATGAGTATGTATCTGTGTTTCAGGTTTTACGCCGCTTGCTGTAAGTCTGAATGCTGGTATTGCAAACTCAAGATATTCTGTATTCCAGTCAGATTTTCTTAATGGAAGCTTTTCTCTTAAAGCTGCCTCATCAATCTGAATAATCTTAATTCCATTTGCTTCAAGGTCAAGCACCTCATCTCTTATTGCAAGTGCAATCTGCGAAATTGATTCCTTGATTGTAATATCTTCTCTTGGGAATGACCAGTTAAGAATTGTTACCGGACCTGTAAGCATTCCTTTCATTATCTTATCTGTAAGTGACTGTGCATACACAGACCACTCAACTGTTATCGGCTTCTTGCGGTAAACATCTCCCCATATAACAGGTGGTTTAACACATCTTGTTCCATATGACTGAACCCATGCTTTCTCTGTGAACAGAAAACCTCCCAACGCTTCACCAAAATATTCAACCATGTCATTTCTTTCGTATTCTCCATGAACAAGTACATCAAGTCCGATTTTTTCCTGCCATCTGACACATTCTTCAATTTTCTTCTTATTAAATTCAACATACTGTTCTTCGCTGATTTCACCCTTACGGAATGCTGAACGGTTGGCCTTAACATCTTTTGTCTGTGGAAATGAACCGATTGTAGTTGTAGGCAGCTTCGGTAATGCAAATTCTTTCTTCTGAAGCTGCTGTCTCTCACTTCTTGCAGGAAGTCTTCTGTAATCTGCCTCTGTAACTTCCTCAAGTCTTTTCTTGACAGCTTCATTATCACATTTTCTTGTACCTGCAAATAGCTGTCTGTTTGTCTTGAATCTTTCATCTTCTTCAATATTTCCACACTCAGCAAGCCTGCTTAATTCCTTTAATTCCACAAGCTTTTCTTCTGCAAATGCGAAGTAATTCAGATATTCATCCGAAAGTTTATTCTCATGCTTTAATGTATATGGAACATGCTGCAACGAGCATGATGTTGACAAAACTGTCTGTATTCCCTTATCTTCAAGCTTTTTAAGCACATTCAAAGTCTTCTCATAATGGTTCTTCCAGATATTCTTTCCATTTACAAGTCCAGCGAATAATACCGTGTCCTTTGGAAATCCATATTTTTCAATGAGTTCTGCTGTCTTCTTTCCCTCAATAAAATCAAGTCCGATTCCGTCAAACGACAGCTTAACAATATCTTCATACACATCCCTCACGTCTCCGAAATATGTCTGAAGCAATACTTTGCATGATTTCTTCTTACCTAAAATATCACTATACATTTTGACAAACAGTTCTCTGTCTTCTTCTGTCATGTCCTGTACAAGTGCAGGCTCATCAAACTGAAGCCACTGGATTCCTACAGCTTCACATTTGCTATAAACATCTTTATATGCTTCAATAAATGCATTGATAAAATCATCTGCCCTCTTCTTGCCTGTAAATCTGCACAGCTTAAATAAAGTATACACACCTGTGATTACCGGTTTTGTCTCGATTCCAAGTTCTTTTGCCTCTGCATATTCTGCCCACAGCTTATTACCTGTAAGTCTTATCTGCGTGCTGTCCTCAGCCTCTGGAACAATATAATGGTAATTAGTATTAAACCATTTCTTCATTGCAAGGGCTTTTACATCACCGTTCTCTCCCTGATAGCCCCTTGCCATTGCAAGATATTTATCAAGCTCTGAAACCTCAAGTTCCTTGTATCTTTCAGGAATTATATTAAGTAAAAATGCTGTATCAAGCACTATATCATAATATGAAAAATCATTGCTTGTGATATAATCAATTCCTGCCTCTTTCTGTATAAGCCAGTGTGTCTTTCGTAACTCCTTTGCTGTCTGTGTCAGTTCATCTGCACTTATTTCTTTTCTGAAATATTTTTCTAATGCAAACTTTAACTCTCTTAATGTTCCTATCCTTGGATAACCTGCTACTGCTGTCTTCATACCTGCTCTCCTCATCTATAATTTGATGTTGTCATTATAAATTCGAAAAAAACATTTGTATAATACATAAAAAAATGAGTTAGCCATAGTTTAAAGCTATGGCTAACTCATTTTACATACATGCAATGACTACTTAAGATACTTCCTTATAGCCTCAAGATATGTACTTCCAAGCCTGCTAAGCATCCCTTTTCTGTGAGTTATGTAACCAATATGCATATCTGATTCATCAGCAAGTGGCACTGCTATAATGTCTTTTCCGTTGAGCTTCTTGTCAAGAATACCACTGCTCACTGTGTAACCGTTAAGTCCGATAAGCAGGTTAAAAAGCGTTGCCCTGTCACGGACTCTTATATTCTTCTTTCTTGCTGTCTCTGAGAATATCTCCTCTGAGAAATAGAATGAATTATGTTCGCCCTGCTCAAATGACAGATAAGGATATTCTTCTAACTGCTCATTATGAATGACACTGCACTCTGCAAGTGGATGTTTTCTGCTTATGAATACATGTGGTCTTGCTGTAAAAAGCTCATGAAATTCAAGTTCATATGACTTTAAAATCTTTCTAATAACAGCCTCATTAAAATCATTAATGAACAGTATTCCAATCTCACTTCTTAACCTTGCAACATCCTCGATAATCTCATAAGTCTGCGTTTCTCTTAAGCTGAAATCATACTCATCCTGCCCGAACTGCTTTATAAGGTCAACAAATGCGTTGACTGCAAATGAATAATGCTGTGTCGATACGCAGTACTGCTTCCTGCCACCATTACCACCCTTATATCTGTCCTCAAGTATGGCTGCCTGTTCAAGTATCTGCCTTGCATATGAAAGAAAATCTTCTCCTTCCTTCGACACGCTTATTCCCTTATTAGTTCTGTTGAATATCGTAATATTCATCTCTTTTTCAAGTTCATGAATTGCATTGGTAAGGCTTGGCTGTGAAATATATAATTTTCCTGCCGCCTCAGTAATCGTGCCTGTCTCTGCAACCATAACGATGTATCTTAACTGCTGTAATGTCATACTCTTACCTGCCTGAATAATATTTAAAATATTGTAACACATTTTTGTTGTTTTTTAAAAAATATTATGATACAATCAGCCCGTAAAAATTTCTGATTATGAACGGAGGTGGATTTTCATGGATAGTTGCGATCGTATAGGACGAAGTAAGAACTGCGGTGTATACTATAAGTGTAAGCTCGGAATGTGGCTGTCTGTGAGAATCTCATAACCACATTCTAATAAATTGTGCCTTTTATACATCGCATCAGAGGATCCTTACTATCACAATCATCTGTAGCGATGTATTTTTATGCCCAATTCAGGCAAGAAGGAGGTCACAATGAACAAAGTATTATTTCCAAAGAAAGATTATGTAAAAGAACTTGGCAGGATTTTTAAGTCATCTAAGAATTCACAGAAATTAGTTAAGACACTTTCTAAATATCATGAGAAGGATATTGCTGAAGCAATCACTCTTCTTACACCTGCTGAAAGACAGCATATATATAACGTTCTTGATGAACATATGATTGCTGAGATTTTCTCTTATCTTGATGATGCCAAAGATTATCTTGAAGAATTATCTTTAGAGAAAGCAGCAAGGGTTGTCTCTTACATGGATTCTGACGATGCGGTTGATGTACTTGACGATTTGTCAGAAACTAAGAAGAATGAAATTGTTGAACACTTAGACGCTGATGCAAAGGAAGATGTCCAGAAGCTTCTTTCTTATGAGGACGATGAGATTGGTAGCTGTATGACTAATAATTTCATATGCATACCGGATAATCTTACTATAAGAGAAGCCATGAGCGCCCTTGTCAAGCAAGCTGGTGAGCATGATAATATATCAACTATATATGTAGTTAATAGTGCTGACAAATTTGCCGGTGCAATTGACTTAAAGGATTTAATTATTGCGAGGCAGAATGATAATCTTGCCGACATAATAAGCAGCTCATACCCTTATGTATATGAGCATGAAAATATCAATGAATGTATTGATAAGATTGCAGATTACGAAGAGGATTCCATTCCTGTACTTACTGATGATGGAAAAATATGCGGTATTCTTACTGCAACAGATATAGTTGAACTTGTTGACGATGCAATGAGTGATGACTATGCAAAGCTCGCTGGTCTTACTTCAGAAGACGATTTAAGCGAGCCAACTCTTGTAAGTATCAAGAAACGTCTGCCTTGGCTTATTATACTGCTGTTTCTTGGAATGGCAGTTTCATCAGTTGTAGGAATATTTGAATCAGTAGTTGCTGTCCTTCCGATTGTAATATGCTTCCAGTCACTCGTTCTTGACATGGCTGGTAATGTCGGAACACAATCACTTGCTGTAACTATCCGTGTACTTATGGATGAGACTTTAAGTGCTAAGAAGAAGTTATCCCTTCTTTTCAAAGAGATGAAGATTGGTTTCATTAATGGTGCAAGTCTTGGAATCATGGCACTTGTATTCTTAGGTTTCTATATTCATATATTCAAGAAATATGCGTGGATGTCAGCATTTTTAATATCTGGCTGCGTCGGATTATCTCTTATTGTTGCTATGGTTGTATCAAGCCTTGTGGGAACAATTATTCCTATGTTCTTCCACAAGATTCACATTGACCCGGCTGTTGCGTCAGGCCCGCTTATCACAACCGTAAATGACCTAGTCGCAGTTGTTACTTACTATGGACTCGCAATGATATTTCTTGTTGAGATATTTCATGTGTGAGGATATATTGATACCGGCACAAAATAAGCATGAGCATGTTACACAATTTCATGTAACATGCTCATGCTCTTTATGTATATCTATATTATGATAAGAGGATATCCACCTGTTATACATTTAAATTAATATATACTATTTAATAATATACCATTGTCCTTCCGCTTTAAAAGCACCTATTGACATGTAATCTATACTGGTATTTTTGTATAAATACGATGAGGTTTTTTTACAAAATTCATCAATATAATAAACACCAATTCCATCATACACTAATGCTTTTCCATTCCAGTATACGCTTGCATCTTTTGCCCTTAATTTTTCATTAAGACTATAATCCATAAAGATACATTCCCCATTTAAATCACCAGCTATAAGAATTTTATCATTTGTAAAATTAACAAATTTATACTTTTGTGTTGATATAATTCTATTTTCATAACAAATGTTATATAAACTACCCTCTAATGAAAGTGCATAGTACTTATCATTACCATAATACCAGCTACTAAATTCATTATAAGGCATACTATATGTATGTCCTGTGTCTACATTCATCAATTTCCAAGCATAGCCCTGTTCTGGAATATATCCTCTCATTTTTATCCAGTGATTATCATATGCAACATTCTCTCCTACAACCTCATTAGAAGAAATTTCTCTCCCATTACAACCATCTTTTGTAATAATATACATAAATAATTTGTCATTTTCTATATCTTCTATAACCGCAACTGCAGAATGGTCATTTGTCTTTGAACTTGTCGCTATTCCATTCCAATTATCGCCCGATATAGGAATATAGCTTTTCCCAAATCCTTGCACAATATTTTTTCCGGTTCTTGCATTTATAAACTTAACATATACAGAATTCCATACACCTGATGAACCATTTGATGACATACTCCAACCGCATTCAACAGTCTCAATTATCATTCCCTGCCAGTACTCTCTTTTTATTATGTTGTCAGGATAATTTACATATTCTGATGATTCTGTTATTTTTTCATACTTATATGCAGAACTATCTTCTATTGTTTCTTCAATAAGATACCGACAAATAAGATTTAGTGTATTACTATTATATACATATCCAACATTATCTTTTACCAAAAGTATTTCATCTACTGCAACTTCCTTTGAATTATCTGCATTGTATATAATTGGTATTATTAAATTTTCATTTGCATCAATAACACCACATAAACCATCTTTCACGACTAAGTATTTTCCTTCAGATATCATTTTAACGACATCATAATGGCCATTAAGTTTAACTATATCATAATCATCATATTTAACTCTATTTAATTTTATTATCCCGCAATCAGATGTTTTATTCTTAAAGACGCTAATGTATTTTGAAACAATTTCATAATCATTTGTACTAATTTCCACTTTATAATTCCCTATACGTACATTTTTAAATAAAAAATCACCTTTCTTTATTTCTCCAGTATTTGATGTACTAGTTACTCCGTTTAAAACCACTTCACCTGTATCAACATTTACAACATTAACTACAGCATTACAAACTGGGTTATTCCAATCATCAACCACCTTCCCATATATTGTTCCATATCCATATGTACAAGCAGGAACAACTTTATTATTTTCAATATGAAGTTTCCATTTTAATGGACTATTATTTTCATTATATACAACCCAATTAAGATTCAGATTAATGTTTAAAAAGCCTCCTCCAAATTTCAATAACTTTGCCAACCTGCATTCCTTGTCAATTCCAAACTCTAAATAAGCATATAAAGAAAAATCTCCACATTCCAATGCAGGATTTATATCTCTATGAATTTCTTTTTTCAAATTCATTGTGCCCCCTACATTTGCATTCATTTGTATTAGATTTTCGTTTCCAATTGTTGTTTTTAATTTACTTACAATTGAAGGTCCCATTTTTGCGTTTGCATTTCCCTGAGAAACTGGTTGTTTTAAATTATCAAGGCGGAATTGCTTTATTATTCTAAATGTCCCATTTTTATATTGCACTCCGCTAGAACCTGAATAACTCCAAACAACAGATGTTTTTCCAGAAATTGATACATACAAATATAAATCCACTTCAACCTTAAATAGACCATTTATAGGTATGGACCAGACTTTACCCAATTTATACATCTTATCGTATTTTTCATTTGAGTTGTCCAATTTGGTATTATATTCTATATTTCCACTTACTTGCCCACTGTAATTCATAATCATTGAAGCTTCATTAATATTCCAATTAACTATATAAGTTGGTATGTCTGCTTCTATCTTTGCATTTACATATTCCGTTCCTATTTTCAGGCTTAATTTACCAGGTTTATTTGGAGTCTGAATTTTTAACAAAGATATATCGCTTTCTTCATCATTATCACAATCCAAGCTAACCCCTTCTTCTAAAACCAAACTATCCGTGTCTATTTGTATTTCTTTAGAAATTTTAATATCTTGAACAATTTCTTCATATTCAGGTTCACAATATACCAGCTTTATTTTTCCATTATATTCATAACTATCTAAAACCTTTCCTGCAAGCACATAAGAATAGCCATCTTTAGCCGACAATACAAATAAATCTCCCATTTTCAAATTATTTGTTTGATTATCTTTATCTATAATTACACATTTTTCATCATTTTCTTCACTAATACTATAATTATCTGTAGCTATTTCAATTACTTCAGACTTATAAGATATATTTGCCTCATCCGTAACTTCATTTAAAGCATCATTAAACCAATCAATTCTTTTTACTATTGTCTGATAATCACTTGACGAAATATATTTGTCTGGTAAAAAAGCTCCATTTATTAGTGGTATAAACTCCTGTGCAGCTACAAGAGCAACTTCATTTCTGTAATTTACTAATTCTGAATCATTATAATCAATTATGTAATCTCCCTCAAATCCCATTATATGATAAACAATATATGCCGCATATTCTCTTGAAATATATTCATTTTCTTTAAATATTTTTTCATCATCTGGTAACAAACCATAACTCCATGCATATTCTGCATCCAAACCATATGTACTGTTATATGTATCTGAAAAATGAAATTCATATGTACTATCATTTAACTCTAATCTTTCAACATCTAAATGATCTAACAGATTATGAATAAACTCTCCTTTAGTAATGTAGTCAGAGTTACTAATTGTATTATAACTAATTTCTATATCTAAATTTTCCTTTAAACCATCTACTGTTATTTCTTTTGATATGCTACTGATTTTATTATTAATCACTTCTGCATGCACATTATCAATAAATAATCCAAATAGAGCAGATAAAAATAATAAAATACTTATAAGCAATGAAATAAATTTATTTCTCTTTTTCTTATCTATAGTAAAATATATTGCCATTAATATTACAACTGTAATTATTACTAACCATATTATAATATGGTGTGAATCTCCTGTTTGTGGACTTACTCTACTACCATTATACACATATTTCAATTCATACGATTTTTCTTGACCTGCTTCAATTATTTCACATTCATCATATTGGAGTTGTCCTTTATAATCTGCGAATTCAGAATATTCTATATGATTTATATTTATATCATCTTTTCCATTATTCTTTATTGTAAACTTAGCATTTATATCTTCGCGTGAATAATTTTCTTTATCTGTTTCTACACTTATATCTACTTCTTTGCTATTTACCATTTCTGTAGCATTAACATTATTCAGCTGCATTACACTTACAATTATAAATATAACTGCTGCATAAATTATTTTCTTTATTTTATTCATACATTTTCTCCTCATCACCATTGATTAATATATATTTATAATATATATTAATAATTCATTCCATATACTCAAAGAATCTCTCTCTGAAATCTTTTCTCTTATCTCTTGCCAGTGGATGTCTGACTTCATTTTCCAGATATGTCATGACAACCTCACTATTTTCTATTCTCTTTACATAATTCATATTTACTAATATACCTTTGTTGATACAGTAGAAATAATCTGGCATTTGTGAACATATGCTTTTGAACGACACATAAAAAGACTGTATTCCGTCAAGCATGTATATTACAGTTTTATGGGCTTCACTTTTTACATATACTATTTCATTCATCTTTATCCTGAATACAGTATTATTGAAGCTTAGTACCAGTTCCTCTTTCGGCTGTTCTTTGTTATCGTGCATACTGTCAATTACTTTCTCAAGGCTTTCTATATTCATAAATATAACATCATATTTTTTCTTATCTTCAATCACTTTGGAAAACAGCTTTTCTACATCGTCATATAACTCTATTATTATCTCAGCATTATAACCAAGTACTTTTTCTTTTATATCTTCAGCGTGATCTATACAATCATCACATATCGCGATTATCATATCTTTTGTTCTCTCTTTTATCGGAGCATCTTGGTCAATACCCATCTGCCGTTTTCATATATAGCCGTTCCATTGATTATTTTGTCAGTCACAATATTAGATGTCATAGGTCCCTGATATTTCACATTAACTGAGAAATGACATTCATTATCAGAATTATCATTAACAGTAATAGAATATCCATCCCATATAATGTAATATCCACCACCTGCCATATAATTAGTATCAAAATATAAATCGCCATTTATATCTGTGTATCCAGGACAGCCCGTTGTTATATAATATGATGCCTGATCATTACAATATACAGAATGAACCATATTATAAAATTCCGAATAATTGGCAAATACGTTGGTATCTACTTTAATATATCTGCCTGATGATTCATTAGAAAGTATTGTTGGTGAACCATTGAAAACTGATAATAATAAAAATACATTATTATCAACTAACTCATATAATTTATCTATGCTTATTGTATTAACTGTATCATTTCCCTCAGTCTCTGTTAGTTCCACTTCAGTTTCTATAGCTATTTCTGTATCTTGTTCATCTGACTCTTCACTCTCTACTACTGTCTCATCGTTTTCATACTGTATACTCTCGCTGCTCTCATTAACATTTTTTGTTTCTTCTGTATTTCTTTCTAATAATTCCCTATGTGTTTCATTAATTGTCTCCTGATTATTCTGCACGACATTATCTTTCTTGGAATTTTGTAATTTATTATTTTTATTAATATTTAAAGCAAGTATAACTATTGCAATTATAAAAATAGCACTTACTAAAACCTCAAGACCTATAACTGTATACTTTTTCATTTCTCCTCCATAATTATTCATAATTATCTGGTGTAAGATTCTTATATTCAATTGTTATCTTTGTTCCAATATCATAATCAGAATAGTTTTCATTCTCTGAATTTCTTGTTTCTACACTACCTATTTTATCGAAGCTATCTTGTTCTTCATTATATTTATATAACGTATACGGCCAGAAATAAGGATCAACTCCTATATTATGAGAATACAGTTCTTTTACATATCCACTGTCATATATCTCGGCTGTTACATAAAACTTCATTTCCATATATATTGACTCTGCATTTTCGTCATATCCATATATGTACATTGCCATTGTCGCAATAGATGTATCAGTATATGAAAATATCAATTCTTCTTTTCCATCATTATCTATATCTACAATGGCATATCTGTTTTGCTCTATATTTGTATCACTGGTAATAGTTCTATTATCTGGTAATATCATAAAATCATGCAGATTGGCTAATGCCTGTTTATATGCTTCCATGCACATAATAGAATAATCTTTCTTACTCTCAGTCTGAACTTCCTGACCAGCATCTGATTCACTTATTATGTCTGTGCTTTTTTGTTCTGATGATGTGAATCCCTCTTTTTTAGCAGTTTCTTTAGCAATATTAGTTTCCACAGCAAGTGAATCTCTGTCTGCTTTGTTCTCTTGTGAATTCTTGTTTATATTTATACCCGCTAACACGGCCACACCGATAACTAATATTATTATAAAAACAAATAATCCTATTTCTATCTTCTTAATCATCAGTCTGTCCCCTTATTTCTTCCGCATACACATGAAGTTTCATAAGCCGGGTGAATTCTGTTACAATCTGGACATTTCCATCCACCATTTGATATTATTTCATTTTCTCGTTCTTCTTCTGATTTCAAAACACCATTATCATTATATTTACACTCTGAAGCGACTTTTTCTTCTTTCATACTATGAACATCTTCCATCATCTGACAAAATGCAACCATGAATATTCCCATGACATACTCAAAAAACAATATTAAAGCCAGTACCAATAATGATAGAAAAAATGTTCCTGTCTTAAAATTACTTGTATCACTGTACTCGTAATACATTGAATACTTGTCTGGTGTAGCTCTTTGAATAGAGTAAACAAGTCCAATAATAAATGTTGCAATTAATTCAAATACTACATATACCTTTACAATACTCAGTGCCTTGGTTCCTGCGTTCTCAAACATATAATCGCCTCCTATTTATTTATTTTTTGCCAATTCATGGCTGCTCTCGATTAATGTATTGTTATTGTATATTTTCAGGAATGATTTGCCTATTGCTTTTACACTAAGTGTTGTTTTGCCTGCATTAATTGTTAATATACTATCTGTCTCAATATACAAAAAACTCTTAAGCAGCCATGTTAACTGCTTAAGAGTTTTAATTATTTATCATATTAAGTTATTATCCTATATACTCAAAAAATCTGTTTTTAAAATCTTTTCTTTTTTCCCTTGCCACAGGAAGTGTAATCATCTGTTTCCGATATAACATCACAACTTCACTCTGCTCTATCCTCTTAACATAATTCATGTTAACTAATAAGCCTTTATTAATGCAGTAAAAATATTCTGGCACTTGTGAACGGATACTCTTAAATGATACATAGAAAGACTTTTCTCCATCAAGCATGTATATTATAGTCTTATGTGCCTCACTCTTCACATATATTATCTCGTTCATTCCTACCCTGAATACCGTATCGTTGAAGCTAAGCACAAGTTCTTTCTTGGACTTATCCCTGCTGTCAGCTATTTTAACAAGCACCTTCCTAAGACTTTCCATATTCACAGGTTTATTAATAACACCAAATATATCAACATTGTTCCAGAACAGCTTCTCTATGTATTTCATGGTATATGCTGTCACGCATACTATTCTTGCACGACAGTCCATATCGCTTAACATCTGGACATAATCCACACCACTTCTGGTATTATTCTCCCATTCCATATCCATGAATACTGCATCATATTTTTTCTTGTCCGCATTTACTTCCACAAATAACTGCTCTATATCATCATACAAGTCTGTTAATATCCCTTCGTTAACAGAAGTTATCTTTTCTTCTATATCTCTTGCATGTTCCATGTAATCATCACATATCGCAATTCTCATATCTGTAATCTTTCTTCGTATTCCCGTTTCATGTTATCCAGTATTGCTATTGCTTTCTGCGGCTCTGTTACCGCTACTGCATTCACAACAGTTATCTGATTAATATAATCATGCCTCAGCTTTGCCATATTTTCATTCTGCATAAGAATGTTATCAAGTCTTTCCTGCTCCTTTTCATATACTTCCCTATATTCCACAAGGTACTGCTTTCTATGCAGTATAGTACTTCTTATTAGTATAATGGCAAGTATGACTAAGGTAAAAAGATTGACTATTATAAAAATGTTGGTATTAACACTCAGATTGTATTGTGCAATTATTCTTTTAACATAGCTAGGATATATTGAACAGTAGCATGCAACAAACAGGATTGCAAAAATACCCTTTTCATCAACATATACATTGTCAATATAATTCTTTATCCTTCTCACCAGAAGATATAACAGAAAATCCATCATTGATATAAATATAAGCTCAATCAGACTCATTGAAAAGAATGTGTCTGAAAAGATATTTCCATCATAACTTACATTTAATACTACAAGCAATGACTCTGCTGTAAAACATATGAATGTCATTATTCCATATGCAAGTATGAATTTATATATTTTGCCCTTTAATGCTGTCAGAAATATTCCAAAAAATAATACATTATTCAACAATATAAGAGCAAGATCAACCTTGCTGTTTGTCTGGACAAAATATTTAATATTTCCTATAAATAAACCGAATATTAATAATTCAATAAATAATTTTTTTAGACTAATCTTATATTCTGGTATAATAAAAAGTGAAAATGCAGAAACTATATTTGCAAGGCTTATTATTACCAGATTAATTACTATTCTCATACTATTTCTGCCTCCTCTCCTTTCCCAGAGCATAATATAACCTTAGCAGTGTATTCTTTCTTATTAATTATTGTATTAAATTGTCCTCCGTATTTCTTTGCAATATCCCGCACAATAATTCTTCCCCAACCATGTTCCTTAACACCTGTCCTTATGCCTGCTGCCTTTGATTTTATCTTGCCTGCATAAGAATTAACTACACTGATTGTCAAATAATCCCCATTCTTCTTCATTGTCAGATTAATGTATTTCTGTGATGATTTTCCATCACATTTGCAATAATTATATGCATTATCAAGAAGATTCAGCATAACTGACGATAATGACAAATCATCAATTTCTATAATAGAATTCACATCGATATCCACATTAAAATCAATATCTGTGCACCGGTTCTTCATCAGGTAAATAATCTGGTTAACAATGGTGTTGGAACAATACTCTTTAATGTGCATATCCATAACCGTATTCCTGATATTATCATCAAGCTGTTGTCTAGAAACATTTTCTTTAATTGCTGCTTTGATTTCATCTATACTTTCTATCGATTTCTGTCCAAAGCCTTGATATAGCTGCATTACATCCGCCTGATTTTCCCTTAGCACCCTGTTATCCTCTATCTTACGGAACGCCTTCCTCTGATTCTTCATATCCGGAATATCAAATAAACTATACATGCTCAGATTACAGAAAGCACTTCCTACAAACCATGATGTAAGCATCAGTGCAACATTCGTACCATCCGGTACAGCATATATACACAGAGGATACATAATCACCAGTGGAACAAACACTGCTATATTAATAAAATTTCTATTATATTTCTTTATCCAGAGTATGACCAATACCGCCAGATACACCAGTATCATCTCTATAATTAACGACATCTTATAACTATTAAAACCAGCCTTTAATCCGAACAATCCCAATTCAATAATATAACTTGCCAGCACAGCCAAAATGCCTTTAATTTTCTTGTTCTCGCTATTATCAATAAGTTGCACTGCAATATAATAGCTTATCTTAACCCCTGGTGTCATCAACAGACATACTAAATAATACATTCTCTTTTGTATAAGCTTTTTAAGCTTTCCCCCTCTTGCTTTTTATTTCATACTTATAAACTGATTTCATAGTACATTTGTTGTCTATTTATGTCAATATATTATATTAAAATTAAATATATTTGAAAATGGACTATTAATTAATAACATGTTTGATTACCTGAAAATCAGACAGGAACATGTTACCGGATAAATAGTAACACGCTCCTGTCCTTTTTATGTATATCTATATTACGAATTAAGCTTTCTGACAATGATGTTTCAACCATCGTTGTCTGTATTATATCATCAATGTAAGCCCAAAACCATTTGCTTCCTCAATAGCTTCTTTTTCTACCTCAATTGTATACAAGATACAACGCTATCCTTATGAAACCTGTCTATGATTAGTAACACAGAACCTGATAATATATATAGCAAGCAGTTCAATTATCACAATAGCCGCAATGATTATCATATATTTATTAAAGCTGTGTATATCTGTCAATGTATGCAACAGCCATGAATACATCATACTTGTAAAGCATGCTCCTATCAGACTGTACTCCCTTCCAGTCTCTCCTTCATATTTTCGCATGTTGACATAATTCTGAATAATAAGCAATGCAAGATTAAGTATAAATATAATAATAAGCTGCACATTTATAATTCGTCCTATATTTCCGTCTATCTTCCATGACTGAATTTCATGATTATTAAATATGCCAGTTACAATTATCATCATAATAAAACTGTATGCCATACTTCCAAATCCGATAATATTATATATCCGCTTATCCGCATTTTCTCTATTTGGATCTGCACCGATTAATCTTTCTTTCAGAAACACAGCTACAAGAATAACCGCAAGAGATATCCCAAGATAATACATCCCCGAACTGTCAATATGTCCCCTGAATGAGTACCACCCACACATAAGCATATATCCAACAATAATAACAGCAACAATTCCTGTTATAAGTTCTCTTTTCTTTACTCTGTCCTGCAGCTTTGCCACTCTCACAACTTCTGTAACCGCTGTTTCACTGTCGGTATTCTTCTCCTTAATCTCCCCTATTACAATATCCTGAATCCTTATGTCAAGTATTCTTGATAACTCTTCTATAACACCTATATCAGGAAAACTGTCTCCTTTTTCCCATCTGGAAATTGCTTTGTTAGTCACTCCAAGCAAACCACCCAATTCAACCTGGGTATACCCTTTTTTAATCCTCGCATTCCTTATAAGCTCGCCCGTCTTCTGCTTATCCATATGTCGTCCTCCTTGATTGTCAATTAATTTCACAGCACTGTCTGTTTATTAAAATGTTACTAACAAATGCCTGAAATATCAATCCAGCGTAGCGAGAATCGCGTAGTTTCCTCATTTTCCTTCCATACATAAAAAACCCCTTCACTTAACATAAAGCGAAGAGGTGATTTTCAAACCATTCATTTTCGTTCTCTGCCTATATAATCATATCTTCTTGCTCTCTTATAGGCATATTTTCCACTTTTTCTCCATTTTAGTTTCATATTTACCTATAAAGCTGCTTATTTCATGCCGCTTATAGGTTATTATGCTTCAAAAAGCTAAAAATAATTTAAATTCTCCTTCTTTTTCCCTATAAGGATTCTTACAATGCGACTATCTATAGGTATCATGTGTATAACACCTTGTATCGGACCATTATCACTCTGCTGATGTTCTTCTTACGTACAGTATCCAGACACATTACCCTACACAATCTCCAGCACATGCTCCGTAACATTCTTATCCTTATCAACGCTAAATGCCTTAAACACAGGATTATCATTATCCATAAGGGACATAATCATATATACAGCAGTCGAATCATATGCTAGTCTCTTATCCTCCTCGGAAGGTCTTGAAGGAGTTTCCGGGTGTGAATGAAAGTTTCCAAGCATAGTTAAACCAAGACTTCTTGCATCCTTGACTGCTGTGAACTGTTCTTTAGGATCCATAGTAAAATGTACATTATTATGGTCAAGATTAGTAAGAAAATAAACCTTCTCAATAGACTTAACATCCCCATCAGTAAATCCCGCAATAAGCCCACAGGATTCATTAGGAAGCCCAGATAAACAATATTGCACAACTACATCATAATCAGATTTTTTCATTCGAATAATCATGCTCATCCTCCAATAAAAAATATCACTTTCATACTTATCCAGCGTAAGCCCCGCGCACACGCTGGAAGAGAAAACATATATAAGCAGAATAATGAGATAATCATGTGCAGCGCACTTTGGAGTCACCGGCACTTAGCAAGCCAACGCCTTCGGCGTTGGCGAGCTTAGTACCGCTGTGAACGACAAGTAGCGAAAGCGTGCCTGCACATGATTATCCCATTATTCTGCCATCACATATATTTTCTCTTATTACTTATGCATATCACATTCAGCCTGTTCATAATCAATAAGCTCATGAATTGTAGGATTATCTCCGCATATAGCACAATGATGATCCTTTGGAAGCTTAATTGTATGGAATTCCATCTTTAAAGCATCATATGTAAGAAGTCTTCCTGTAAGAAGGTCTCCCTTGCCAATGATGTACTTGATAGCTTCCATTGCCTGAAGGCTTCCGATAACACCACCCATTGCTCCGATAACGCCTGCCTGCTTACATGTAGGAACTGCGTCCTTTGGTGGTGGGTTCTTGAATACACATCTGTAGCATGGTCCTTCTCCTGGTACATAAGTCATAAGCTGACCCTTGAATCTTATGATACCTGCATGAGAGAAAGGCTTTCCAGCCATAACACACGCATCATTAATAAGGAATTTTGCAGGGAAATTATCTGTTCCATCAATGATGAAATCATAATCCTTTATAAGTTCCATAACATTCTCAGATGTAACGAATTCTCTGTAAGTCTTAACTGTTACATCAGGATTGATTGCTTCCATTGTTTCTTTAGCAGATTTAACCTTTGCCTTACCGATATCTGCTGTTGAATGGATAATCTGTCTCTGAAGATTAGATAAATCAACCTCATCAGCATCAACAATACCGATTGTTCCAACTCCGGCTGCTGCCAGATACATAGCTGCAGGAGCACCAAGACCGCCTGCACCGATTATAAGCACGCTCGCATTAAGAAGCTTCTTCTGGCCTTTAGCTCCAACTTCCTTTAAAATAATGTGGCGTGAATACCTTTCAAGCTGTTCATTAGTAAACGCCATTAGTATGCTCCTCCTCCCATGAAATATAAGAATTCAACTGCATCGCCTTCATTTAACTTTGTTGTCTCAAAATCATCTCTCTCAACAAAATCATCATTAACAGTAACTGTTACATATTCTGGATTCTCAACATTCTCCTTAACGATAAGCTCTGCTACTGTAATTCCGTCTTCATATTCCTTCTTGTTTCCTGCAACTGTGATCTTCATAACATTCCTCCCTTTAATTAAATCTCATTTCTTGCGCCGTTTATTATACTAATCCTTCAAATAATCCAAGCAGTGCATCCTTAGTTGTCTTTCCTGCAATTCTGCCTGTCTCAGCACCTTTGTTGAATGCAACAAATGTAGGTGCTGCCAATACTTCATATTTAGAAGCAAGCGATTCATCAAAGTTTACATTTACCTTGTAAACATTAAGCTTTCCCTCGTAATCATCTTCAATGTCTCCTACAACCCCTGCCATCATCTTGCATGGGATGCATGAATCCGAATAGAAATCCACAAGAACCGGAAGTTCTGACTTAAGAACCAGTTCTTCGAAATTCTCTGCATTAGCTCTGGCTGCCATAAGCCCTCCTTTCCTTAATCCTCGTCTTCTACCTTTCTTACGATAAGAGTATATGTACCATCCTCATTAGCTGTAAGCTTTAATATCTGATGTCCCTCTTCCTTAATACTTCTTGGAACATTCTGAACAGGCTCACCGTCATTCATTCTGACTGCAAGAATCTGTCCGTCATCTAACTCCTCAAGTGCTACCTTTGCCTTAACAAATGTTGTTGGGCAGACCACATCAGTAATATCTACTGTATCATCAATCTCAAAATCAGCCATTGTATGCCTCCTTAATCTTCTTATAGAATTCTTCTCTTCCAACTCTGTCGAGTGTGAACTTAAATCTTTCACTTGGTTTTGCGTTGTCTGCAAAGAACTGGATTGCCGCATCACAGACACGGAATAACTGTTCTTCATTTCTGATAAGCGGAAGTGGTGATTCACCCTTGCTTATAGAATTACCAAATGTTCCTGCAAATGAAATGATATATGCAGAAGGTGCGTCCCACGCATCTGTTGGACAGGATTTAGCGCATCTGCCGCAGTAATTACATTTGTCATAATCAACTGCAACCTTGCCATCCTGCATTGTGATTGCACCTGTACGACAGGCCTTCTCACATACACCACAGCCAATACATTTGTCTTCAATCCACTTAACATCAGCAGCGCCCTTGATACCAACATCATTCTCCTCTGCCTTAAGACAGTTGTTCTGACATCCTGTAACACCGAATTTGAACTTATGTGGAAGTTCTCTTCCGAAGTATCTTTCGTCTAACTTAACTGCAATGTCATATGAATCTATGTTACCGCTAGGACATATTGTATTGCCCTGACAGGCTGTGACTGTACGCACTCTCGGACCACATACACCAGGTCTGCAACCGCCCTCTGCAAGTTCTTCCTTGACAGCATCTATATCTTTAAGTTTAATAAATGGAATCTCAACGCCCTGTCTTGATGTAAGATGGACATGTCCGTCTCCATATTTTTCTGCAACTTCAGCAATCTTGGTAAGATTCTCGGCTGTAAGATATCCTCCTACAACTGCAAGACGAAGTGAGAAGTTATTCTTCTGCTTCTGTCTCATGAATCCGCCCTTCTTAAGTGTTCCATAATCAACTTTCTCTGCCATAATATCCTCATTTCCGTGCCATGCACTATTCATTATCAGTAGACTCTAAGGCTGCCCTGAAATCTTCCTTAAGATCATCTATATCCTCTATTCCTACGCTGACTCTTATCAGATCGTCATACACTCCCGAAGCTTCTTTATCCTTGTCGCTTAGATGAAGTGCAATCGTTGAAGCAGGGTGGATAACCAGTGTCTTGGTATCTCCTATGTTAGAAACAATATTAGGAATCTTTAATGCATTAATTATCTTAAATGCTCTTTCCTTGCTTCCAACCCTGAAAGTTATTATCGCACCATAGCCTTTAGTAAACTGCTTATCAGCCACTTCATGATACGGACTGCTCTCAAGTCCCGGATAATTAACTGTAATTCCTTCAAATGTGTCTAAGTATCTGGCAAGTTCATACGCATTAGAACAGTGCCTCTCCATTCTAAGCCCTAATGTCTCAAGTCCCAGGTTATTAAGAAAAGCATTATGTGGTGAAAGACAACCACCAGTATTTCTGAATAATCCGTTACGAAGTTTAATTATATATGCCATTGGGCCGAATTTCAAATATGGTTTAAGTCCCGGATACTTTTCTTTATCAAACTTGAACTTTCCATTAAAAGTAAGTATTCCGCTTATCGCATCACTGCTTCCATTAATGTACTTTGATGATGAATTAACTACCACATCTGCGCCAAGAGTTATAGGCTGTATAAGATATGGCGTTGATACCGTATTATCAACTATAAGCGGAATTCCATGTGCATGTGCAACATCCGCTACTGCCTTAATATCTGTTACATCAAGCTTTGGATTACCGATTGTCTCTGCAAATACAACTCTTGTCTTATCTGTTATAAGTTCTTCAAAACACTCTGGCTTATTATCAGCCACATATTTCACTGTAATGCCAAAGCTTTCTAAGTCTTCAAACAGTTCGACTGTTCCACCATATAATCCACATGAAGCAACAACCTCATTACCCTGTCTTACAATATTAGCTATAGAATTAAATATTGCCGCCATTCCGGAAGAACACGCTACACTTGAAAATCCTTTTTCCAGCTTGGTAATTCTTTTTTCAAATGCTTCTATCGTCGGATTATTGATTCTCGTATATGAGAATCCCATCGCCTTATTATCAAATATTCTCTCCAGTTCTTCTGCACTCTCATGCTTAAATGCGCTTGACTGATATATAGGAACAAGTGTTGCTCCGTTGGGATAATCGTCAACGCCATCATGCAGCAGTGATGTGTTAAAACCACTCATATATTTCTCATCCTTTCATCTGTTATGCGATGAACATTCAATATTTATTGAACTGTCCATATATTAAACCCTTTTACCTAGTATGTCAATAGGTTATTTGAGAAAAAATATAACTGCCTGAACAATCTCAGGCAGTCATGAACTATCATTAACATTTACTATATAATATAACTGTCTATTCCCACATTAGAATTAACCAAATCTGCTATTGTAATATTGCTGAAGTAATCATTAACAAGCTTCTCAAAGTCTTCCCACATCTGTAAAGTCTTACATTCTGCCACCTTCGGACATCTGTTTGGCTTCTTCTCAAGACATGCTACCGGTGCAAGTGAACCCTCTGTTACAAGAAGTATGCTAAGCACTGAATAATCCTCCGGATTGCGTGCAAGCTTGTATCCGCCACCCTTTCCTCTTAATGATATGAGAAAATCATTCTTGCTTAATGTTGCAACAATCGCTTCCAGATACTTCTCAGAAATATCCTGTCTTCTGGCAATATCCATAAGTGGAATATATTCTCCTGTATTATGCTCCGCAAGATCAATCATGACCCTGAGCGCATATCTTCCCTTTGTTGAAATCTTCATATATATAACCTCTTTTCTAATAACACATTAATACTGTATGTTAAACATACTTTACCACAATGTTTGTATATTTTTCAAGTGTTAAATGAATTTATTTGGCTGGAATACTTGCCGCAACGCATAATTCTCCCCAGCCTCTGGCTGAATCAGGCCATACATTTCCCACCCGTGTTGCACCATTTATAAGGTATGCTTTAAGCTTTTCACCATACATATATTGGTCATTGCCCTTCACAATCCCCCATTCCATCAGCATTGCAGCAGCACCCGTAACCATGGGTGTTGCAAAAGATGTCCCCGTGACAGTTTTCTCCTTATTTCCTGGAATTCTTATATTAACTCCCGGTGCTGTTATGTCAGGTTTTGCATACAGCAGAAGGCCGCTTTTTACATTAACTCCCCTGCCTGAAAATGTGGCCGCACTCCCCGGAGCACGCCCATTGGCGCCAACACATATTGCCCGCCTCGAAGTCCCCGGTATTGTAAATGTGTACTCAGGCGACGGCCTTAAAAATCCTGTTGCACTGCTTAATGTCGAAACCGGAGGAAGCCACATATTAAAGAATCCATCCAACACATTTGCTGCGGTAAATCTTATATCCCATATTCCAGAAGTAATATATCCGCTTGTCGCAACTATGGCTGCATATATCTCTTCACCCATATAGAATGGTCCCGGTCCATACGCCTTTGATACGATACGCATATTCTTAATGTTATGATGCACAACCCCCGCATTTCTTTCACTTATAACCAGTCTTTCCCCTGTTGGCGCAATAAGTTCAATTCTTGCATTGTCCATTGCCCTTTTCCATATCTGTATACTTATCTGAGGCTCATAATCACCAATTGCAAGCTCTTCATCCAGTACATTTCCACTGACAAGCTGACCTGAATAATGTGTTCTGCCTTCTCCTTCATTGCCAACACCTATACATATACTGCATCTGTATGTTGAACAGCAGTCATCTATAAACATTTCAAATATAGAACTGCCCTCATGATTGCCATAAGTTCCACCATAACTTATATTAACCGCAACCGGCTGACTATATTCAATAGCTTTTCTTATGCAGTAATCAACGCCTTTCATAATCTGCGTTGTCCTTATATATGCGTTTCCCCCTGAATTTCCCAGCTTTACAATTATAATATCTGCGTCTGAAGCAACACCGCTCCTTCCACATGCAATAACTGCAACTTCATTGCCATGTCCGGTTACATCCCTAGCTGGCAGTGTCTTTACAGCTCCATTCCTGTAATCTTCCAGTATACTGTTAATTTCCTTGTCAGAATATGTAATGCCTGTTGTCTGGTCCCACAACGTCTTAATTCTTGTTTTCCCTGAATCATCAAGAAATTCACCATTTTCTATATCTATCCCAGAATCAATTACCGCTACTAGTACACCTTTTCCAGTCACGCCTCCATACTGGGTTTCTTCTGCTTTTGCAACATTAACGCAAGCTTCTGACTTTGCTGCATACAATTCAAAATATAATGCCTTAGGCTTTTCAATAAATATTATCTCCGGTTCTGTAGCAAGTGCTTCAATACTATCAATCGTTGTTCTTACAATCCAGTATCCACATAGAAGCTGCGTAAACTCAGCATTTGTATAAATGCTTCTAATCCTATCCAGACTTCCAGCTGTCTTGACAATTATCTCCCATGTTCTGTCAGAGTCATCAAACCCGGCATCCATATCAGGTACCTGCTGCCTTATATCTTCACTTGTATCAGCACTAATCTGCAATAGATTTTCAATTCTCGGATTCACATATAATTCTCCAGTTAAGCTCACATAATATCTATGCTGACATCTCCAATAACATGAAAACAGCTGATGCATACGCACCAGCCGTTAATTAATTAAATATCATGTTTTCTTGATAAATTCTATACGACACTTAGGACACTTAATACTAATTCTGCCCTTTCCCTTAGGAACTCTTATCTTCTGCCCACAGCTTGGACATTTGAAAATTCTATGTGTCTTACTGTCCTTAATTCTTGCTCTTACCTTGTTAAACCTACTCATAAATTTATAATGAATCTTCATATACTTCTGGTTTTCAGCACTTCTTCTTGATATATTTCTTGAAAACATTCTGAAATATATGTACACAATACCAAGGAGTGCTACTGTATATATTACATTACTCCTTAAAAAGAAAGTAAGTATAATCAGAACAAGAACTACATATGATAAACATCTCGAAAGCTGGTCCATGCCATATCTTCCATACATAAATCTTGAAAAACTCTGCTTAAATCGGTTCATAAAAAACATTCCCTTTCTATATATTGAAGTAATTCACATCAACATACATATGGTAACACACAACCCAATAAAAGCAATTAAAAATGTATAAAATAAATATGATATATTAATATTCCATGTACTCTTCCCCATCGAGGTTCTTCCAGTAGAACTTATCCTCCAGTATCATATAACTGTGTTCTGAGTTTTCTTTAGGAATTGAAACTGAACCAGGATTCATGTATATGTAATTATCTCTCTTCTCACACTTAGGTACATGTGTATGTCCGCAAAGTAGAATATCGCCTTCCTTTAATGCAGGTATATTCTTCTCATCAAGCTTGTGTCCATGTGCAAGAACGATTGATCTGTCATTGAAATTAAGATATGCCTGCTCTGCAAGTACATTAAAGTCAAGCACCATCTGGTCAACCTCTGTATCACAATTACCTCTTACGCATATAATCTCATTGCGTAAAGGATTGAGCATTGCAATAACCTCCTTAGGTGCGTATTCCTTAGGCAGGTCATTTCTTGGTCCGTGATAGAGAATATCTCCTAAAAGAACGAGTCTGTCTGGCTTCTCTACTTCATATCTTTCAAGCAGCTTTCTGCAATAATATGCAGAACCGTGTATATCTGATGCAATCATTATCTTCTTCATATTCTGTCCTTTCCTTAGATAAGCCAATTCTTAATTATCTTGCGAGCTTATTAAATGTTGGCACTTTATAATGTGAAGCATTACTTAAAAACTGAGATAAAGTATTAGGGACCTTGTATGTATCAAGAACCTTCTTCATAAAAGCAATTGATCTTTTCTTATACTTCATGCTTCGCAATACTGTTACCGCGGCCTCATCATCATAACCCCTTGCAAACTGCTTTGCATATCTTGCAAACTTAGTTTTATCAAGTTCAGGAATGTCAAAATAATTCTGGAATATCTCCATTGCCTCAATAATTCTTGTATTATCAAAATCAAGTTCTACTGCAGGTCTTTTCACCTCTATATTACCAATATGACATACAGACTGCTTACACACGTTAGAATACAAGCTTATATTATCAGACTTAACATTCGTAAGTGAATATTTGTTATACAGGTGTATTCCGGTAAACATTCCACTTGAATTATCCTCTCCAAAGAAATAATTCAGTAAAAGCTCTGTAATATCTCCCTGTGCGTCTGATTTCTTAATATACATACCTCTTCCAACACGGATTATCTCACCCTCGTCAGAGAGCCTTTCGACAGCCCGGAAGAATGCTTCCTGATTCATCCTCTCAAATCCATGCTCATACATATCATTAGCCGACACAATTGTGCCATCTGCCACATTATCAAAGTAATCTAATATCTTATCTCTGTTCTTCATAATTCTTTAGCATAGTGAAGTTATTACACTTCTTCAAGATTAATAGTCTCTGTTTCTTCTGTATCATCATCAGATTCTTCCTTTTCAGGCTTTTCTTCTTCCTTGCCATCTGCCTTCTCATTGATTACCTTGACTTCAACCTCAACGTCTCCGTCTTTCTCATCAAATATAACAACATCATCAAAATCATCATCTGATGCAAGGCAGTCATCCTCATCAACAAAATCAGGATCTTCCTCATCTTCTTCATCGACATAGAAATTAACAGGAATAACTTCTACATTACTGCATACAGCCTTACCAATAATATATACTGTATGGATTCCTTCCTCATCAACATTATCAACAAGGTTCTTAACTCCTGCTATCTTTCTTGAAATATCACATGTTGCATTGACACCTTCTGGAAGAATAATAGTTACTGAACTTGCATTACTTGAGAAATTAATATATACATCCTTCTCAAACACTGCAAGACCAAGGTCTAGTACTGCCTTAGAAGCCACTGCTTTAAGCTCACAGCCAGCAAATACTTCATCTTCAACCTCTATAACCTTCTTCTCTCCGATAGCATTATACTTACGGATTTCATCATCAAAACTATCATTCTCTTCTTTAGCGAATCTTTCCTTAGTCTGCTTGAACTTATCAAAAGCAACCTTGCCTGCTACAGCAGCAGCGCCTACTCCTAAAACAATCTTAGCCAATCCATGTTTCTTTGCCATAGTATTATCCTCCAATTCACGCATTATAATGCAATCTACTCTTTAAATTTAATCACCACAAAATCTTGTTTTAGTATATCATACTCCCTATACAAAAATCAACGCGAATAGACACATCCGCAATAATTCTGCCTGTATAGATTATACTCATGTGAAAGCTCAATAGAACGCTTATATCCCTCTTTTTTCTTAAAATCAGATAAAAGATAAGGCATATCATATTCCTCTGAAAGCTTTAAACCTATTTCATTAAGCCTGACGCTGTTCTTTAGAGGACTTATTGTAAGCGTTGTCGTAAAATAATCAAATTCACCAGCCTTTGCAGTCTCACAAGTCTTTCGCAGTCTCAGCTCATAACAGCGGAAGCACCTTTCCCCACCTTCCCTGCACTGTTCATATCCTTTAGCTATGTCATAGAATTCTTTAGTATCATAATCGCCTTCTATGAAGGAAACCTTATACTTTGCCGGAAATTCACTGATGAATCTCTTCTGTTCTTCAACTCTTTTTCTGTACTCTTCCTCAGCAGATATATTCGGATTATAGTAGAATACAGTTATATGGAAATAATCAGAAAGATACTCTATGCAATGGCTGCTACACGGTGCACAGCAGCTGTGAAGAAGCAGAGTCGGTACAATTCCGTCCTTCTGGAAGCCCGCTATCTTCTTATCAAGCTCTTTCTGAAAATTTCTCTGTTCAAAAGGTATTCCCATATTACTTAACCTGTCCTGTTATCTCTTCTAACGCAGCGTAAAGCTTTTCCATCTGCTCATCAGTTCCTATTGAAATTCTTAAGTAATTATCAATAAGTGGCTGGTTAAAATATCTGACAAATATGTTCTTTTCTTTAAGTTTTTCAAATATTTCCTTAGCCGAAACACTCTTGTGTGTTGCAAATATAAAGTTAGCCTTAGAGTCTGGGAATGAGAAGCCTAACTGTGAAAGTCTTTCCTTAGCATTCTCTCTGGTCTTAACTATCTTACCCACGCACTCTTCAAAGTATTCCTTATCATTGACAGACTCAATGCCATAGCTTATTGAAGTTCTGTTCATTGTGTACGAATTGAATGAGAATTTGACATCATTAAGTGCCTTTATAAGCTCAGGATTACCGAAACAGTAACCTATTCTCATACCAGCCATTGAACGTGATTTAGAAAATGTCTGTACAACCAACACATTTTCATACTTATTGACAAGCTCCATTGCTGACTTTCCGCCAAAATCAATATAAGCCTCATCAACAATAACAACTACATCCTGATTATGTTTTATAATATCTTCAACCTTATCTAGTTCCATATAAAGTGCTGTAGGAGCATTTGGGTTAGGGAATACCACTCCGCCATTCTCCTTGTAATAATCTTCTGGAATTATATTAAAATCCTTATCAAGCGGCTGCTTCTCATATGGAATTCTGTAAAGGTCAGCCCATACACTGTAGAAAGAATATGAGATATTAGGAAACAGTATTGGCTTGTCTGAATTAAAGAATGTCAGGAAACACATTGACAATACATCATCAGAACCAACTCCTACGAACACCTGATTATCATTCATTCCATAATAAGCTGCAATTGCATGTACAAGGTCTGTAACCTCAGGATCCGGATAAAGTCTTAAATCACTGATATTCATTCTCTCTGCTGCCTCATGCACCTTAGGTGTTGGAGGATATGGATTCTCGTTGGTATTAAGCTTTACAACATCTTTAACCTTAGGCTGCTCTCCCGGCACATATGGCTCAACTCTTCTAATATTCTTCTCCCATGTCTTCATATATAAGTCCTCTTCTTTCACGAATAATTATAATCCCATCTCTTTAGCAACTTCTGCAAAATGTGGTAATGAATTAACAATTGTCTCATAAGATACGCAGTATGCAATTCTAACATATCCAGGGCATCCAAATGATGACGCAGGAACCATAAGGATATTGTGCTTCTTAGCTGCCTCACAGAAAACAGTTTCATCTTCAACAGGCGACTTTACGAAAAGATAGAAAGCTCCCTCTGGCTTTACACATTCAAAGCCTAACCTTGTGAGTCCTTCGTATATTGCCTTTCTGTTCTTGTCATATGCCTCAAGATTAACCTGTGCATCAACACATTTTGCAACAACTCTCTGCATAAGTGAAGGCGCATTAACGAATCCTAAAATTCTTGTAGCTACAGAAGCTGCTGACTTAACATCTTCTGAATCTGTAACCTCATCAGGAATAACAAGATATCCGATTCGCTCACCTGGAAGTGAAAGCGACTTACTGTATGAATAACCAACAATAGTATTGTCGTAATATTTAGTAAGATATGGAACATCAACACCGTCATAAGCTAACTCTCTGTATGGTTCATCTGCTATTAAGTAAATCTCTGTTCCGTACTCCTTCTGCTTCTTATCCATAATAGCAGCCATCTTCTTTATAGTATCCTCTGAATATACAACACCTGTCGGGTTATTAGGATTATTAACGATAACAGCTCTTGTCTTAGGTGTTATCTTTGCTTCAAACTCGTCAAGCTTAGGCTGGAAATCCACAGTATTAGGTGAAACAACCACTAATTTTCCGCCAAAATTGCTTACATAATTCCTGTATTCACCAAAGAATGGCGCAAATGTCATAACCTCTTCGCCCGGATTAAGTAATGTCTTGAATATTGTATTAAGCCCGCCTGCTGCTCCAACAGTCATTACAATATTAGTATGGTTAAAATGTGTTCCGAATCTTCTATTAAGCGACTCAGCTATAGTCTGTCTCACATCCTCATATCCTGCATTACTCATATAGCCATGTATAAATGTTGATTCTTCATTATCTACTATATCCTTAACTGCTTCATTAACCTCTGCAGGTGCTGGAACATTAGGGTTACCAAGTGAGAAATCATACACATTTTCTGCTCCGTATAACTTGGCAAGTCTGTTGCCTTCCTCGAACATTGCACGGATTACCGAACTGTTTTTTACTAAAGAAACCATTGAATCAGCTATCATTGTTTATATCCTCCAAAAAAAATATGACTACATTATAATCAAAATCATTTGATTTTACAACTTTCAATAGATGTAATCATATGTTATTATTTAGATTAGCATTTCATTAATTCCAACTGGGGGAAGAATATTATGTCTAAAACTCTTTATTCAGTATACAGATATATTGTTTTAGGTCTGTTTCTTATTATTAACATATGGCTGTTTCTGCTAAGCATTTTCAGTACGAGCAGACTGACAGCTGATGCAAGTGAACGCACTTATTACACAGGAGACCATGTATGGCTTCATATAATCATACTTGTAGTTCTTATTGCTGCAGTCTTTTATCTTGTGAGAAATAACATTTTCACCAGAATTAACAGTTATCTTTCCAATAACGAGAAAACATTTATACGAATCCGCAATATATGTCTTATTATAATTGGTATAAGCGGTGCCGCCTGGGTTCTGCTTACGCAGAGTAATGCAGGCGCTGACCAGTATTATGTACTTGATGCTGCAAGAGGACTTAGAAACGGTGATTATTCGGCATTCCGATACAATGGCTATATATCAAAATACACTAACCAGATTGGGCTTCTGTTCATTGAATACATTATAGGTTTCATAGTTGGTGACTATAATTACTTATTCTGGCAGCTTCTTAATGTTGTGATGATTGTATTCACTTACAAGATGTTTTCTGACATACTTGGGATTTTAAAGCTTCCGCGGATTGTAAGCCTGTCCACTGTTATGCTGGGAATTCTGTTTTTCCCATGGACTCTCTACAGCGTATTCATATATGGCAATGTTGCAGGGTTATTCTTTGCCACTGCCGCTTTCAAATACACAATGCTTTTTATTGACAGCCTTAAAGAGTTTAACAGCTTTAAGATTTCATATATTGTTATAAGTGCTGTTTCCATGATGTTAAGCGTTATGGTTAAGAATAAGTTACATGTGCCGTAATTGCAGGATTTGCAATTCAGGCCATTGTTCCAAAGCTTGTTATCGAAAAGATTTCCGGCTGCAATCTTGGAAGCGGTGCTTCAAGCTGGACATGGATTGCAATGGGACTTCACCCATCTGATGGCAATGTTTATGCAGACGGCTGGTACAGCGGGCGTATTGCTGCATTTTACGAGAATAACGATTACGATACTAAGAAAGAAGCTGAGGTTTCTAAAGCAGAGATTAAAGGTTATATTGACACATATAAAAATGACCACAAAGCATTTACATCATTTCTTTCAAAGAAGGTTGCCTCTCAGTGGAATAACCCTGAATTCCAGTGTTTCTGGATAACCAATGTCCGCAGCAGTGATATTGAGAAAAGCCCTGTTATCTCGGATATTCTTTCATTAAAGGGAAGCACACCATTTATTGCATTTCTTAATATAATGCAGAGTATTATTTTATTTGGAAGTATGCTTTATGCTATTAATACACTTATTGAAGGTACTTTCGCAGGCACTGCTGTGCTTCCTCTTACTTTTATAGGCGGATTCATATTCCACCTGTTCTGGGAAGGCAAATGCCAGTACACGCTTCCTTATTTCATGCTGTTACTGCCTCTTAGTATTATTGGTTTTTACAGCATGGCAAAGAAACTGTCCTCAGTCACAAAGAAGCATTTATACAAATGTGGTGTATTCGCTGTAATTCTTTTATTCATAGCAATTATATTCAACCGTTTTATTATTCTTAATCAGGATAATAAGAGTTACAGACAATACAGGGAATACACTATTGAACAGCAAAAACTTTAACGGGAGGTTTTATGAACAGACCTGATTGTTTATATATTGTAATTCCATGCTACAACGAGGAACAGGTTCTGCCTGTTACTTCAGGCATGTTTCTTGATGAACTTAACCATCTTATCAAAGCCAGCAAAATCAGTTCTGACAGCAGAATAATGTTTGTCAATGATGGAAGTTCTGACAATACATGGGATATCATTACTGATTTATCAAAGAAGGATGAACATTTCATCGGAATAAGCCAGAGCCGTAACCGCGGACACCAGAGCAGTGTGCTTGCCGGTCTTATGGAGGCTTCCCAGTATGCTGATATGACTATATCTATAGATTGTGACGGACAGGATGATATTCACGCAATGGAAGATATGGTTGACGCTTACCACGATGGCTGTGATATCGTATATGGTGTAAGAAATGACCGTTCAACAGATACATTTTTTAAAAGAAACACAGCTAAAGGCTTCTATAAAATCATGGCAGCACTTGGCGCAGAAACTGTATATAACCATGCCGATTACAGGCTTTTATCAAAGCGTGTGATTAATGAACTGGCACAATTCAAAGAAACTAATCTGTACCTTCGTGGGCTTATCCCGCTTGTCGGTTTTAAAAGTACAAGCGTATATTATTCAAGAAGCGAACGACTTGCCGGAAAGTCGCACTATCCTTTCAGCAAAATGCTTAACCTTGCATTAAACGGCATAACAAGCCTTAGTGTAAAACCACTCCGTCTTGTTATGTCACTTGGTATTATCGTTTCAATCCTCAGCTTCATCGGTGTTATATGGGCTGTCGTTGACAACCTGCTCGGCAACACAGTAACCGGCTGGGCAAGTACAGTATGTATCGTATGCTTCATGGGGGGAATACAGCTTATGTGCCTCGGGGTTATCGGGGAATACATCGGGAAGATATATATGGAGGTCAAGAATAGACCCAGGTTTATTATCAGTGAGAGGACTTATGAGTGCAATGAAGATGAAAAGTCTTGATGAGTGATACTGGAAACTCATTTCCTATAAAACACTCATGTATGTGTTTCTTATGTGTTTATTTTCGCTTCTGTCCTATTAGAATCCTCATACCTGTTAATTTATAGGTAACTTTTCATATAATTCACGATTTTTCAGCCTGTAAGTATCTTTTTCTCAGGTTCTTATCCTATAAAACCCATTATTTCAACTAATTTATAGGAGTTTTCCAACCAATTTCAGCAAAAATTCTTCTTCAAAGCAAAAAAACACCTATAAGAAGTCATTAATCGACTCCTTATAGGTATTTTAAGCATTATTTTTATCTATCTTAATAGTCAGATTTGAAATTCACCTATAAATCACACACTTTACATCTTTTTTATAGGTAAACACAGAGGCATTCCAAGCTTATGCAACCCTCTGACGCATCATAGCATTCAGCACTCATGCAGCAAGAATCACTACTTCACGCTATCTTATAAGCTTTCATTATTCCACACCATCAATAAATCTGGCAACAAAACTTAATGCTGCACCAAGCCCTGATTTTCTGCCACCGCCATCTGATATTCTTAAATAATCCGCATCAGTATCAAAGGAATAATCATTAACAAGACGTTCTTTAATACTATTATCATATTGCTTAAGATATGGTGCAACTGTTCCGCCAAGAACAATATCACAGTCCATCATCGTGTATATGTTATTAATTCCAAGAGCCAGATTGTCCATATATTCATCTAACACATTGGAATTATTCTTATTTCCCTGCGCTGCCAGTTCAAAGAAATTGTCAAGTGTCATATCAAGCTCTGATGATAATACCTTTTCTGAAACATATGCTTCAAAACAGCCCTTCTTACCACACAGGCACTGCTTTCCTCCAGGGTGAATAACCATATGTCCGAATTCGCCACCACGGTTATGAACACCATTTCTGATTGCGGAAGCGTTAATATATGCACCTCCGACACCTTCACCAAGCATAATATATATTTTTTCATCTTCAGGCTTTCCATTAAACCAGTGGTCTGCGTATGCCTCTGCCCTCGCATCGTTCATCACTACGACCGGATAATCAATAGCTGATATAAGCCTTGTAAAATCATAGTTCTTAGCTTTTAATGGTGGTGCTGAGATAAGAATCTGCTTTTCATCATCAAGTATTCCTGGAACTGTAACGCCAACTCCCATAATGTCATCTGCGTCTGCTCCAACATAATCCACTGCATGTCTTACCGCATCTGTAAGCTTCTCAATATATGCACTGCTCTTGCTAAAATGTGCTTTAACAGCCATACTGTATATAATCTGGCCTTTAAGCCCGACTACATCTACATTAATATAGTCAGCTTTGATATTCACGCTGATAGCTTTTCTTGCATTATTATTAATAGTAATTGCCTGTGCCCTTCTTCCACCCGTTGAAATGAAATTGCCAACATATTCTATAAGCCCATCTTCCATGAGCATCTTAAGATTCTGATTGACCGTCGGCAGAGACAGACCTAACTGGTCTGCTATCTCCTGCCTTGATATCTTATCCGAATTATATATCAGTCTGAATATACGGTTTTTATTAAGTTTTTTTACATCCGTGTTCGTTAGTTTCTGTGATGAATCCATCCATTACCTCTCGCTTAATCCCGGTTAACTTGTGTGTCAGTTACATAATTCGCCAAATACAGCAATATAATCTTTCTTGAACTTCTCAATTCCTGCATCTGTAAGCGGATGATGAACCATCTGCTCAATTACCTTATATGGTACTGTTGCAATATCAGCTCCTGCAAGTGCGCAGTCTGTAATATGTATTGGATTTCTTACACTTGCACAGATAATCTCTGTCTTAAGATCATAATTAGCAAATATATCTGCAATATCCTGAATAAGATTAATGCCCGGCTGTGATATATCATCAAGTCTTCCAAGGAAAGGGGACACATATGCTGCACCTGCTCTTGCAGCTAAAAGCGCCTGATTAGCTGAGAATATTAATGTAACATTAACCTTTATTCCCTCAGATGATAACACCTTAGTAGCCTTAAGGCCTTCAACTGTCATAGGAATCTTAACAACCATGTTAGGGTGGATTGCTGCAATCTCTCTTCCCTCTTTGATCATCCCTTCTGCATCCTCAGTAGTAGCCTTAACCTCACCACTTATAGGTCCGTCAACAATAGAAGTAATCTCCTTGATAACCTCCTTGAAATCTCTTCCTTCTTTGGCGATAAGGGATGGATTAGTGGTTACTCCACAGATAACTCCCATGTCATTAGCCTTACGGATATCTTCAACATTTGCAGTATCAATAAAAAACTTCATAATAAAATTCTCCTTGTTAATCACTCATTAATTGTTCTGAATACATTCTTCATTGCAGGATAGATACATCTGAACTTATTGTACTTATCCTCGTATCTTTCTATTATCTTCTCGTCTGGTCTTATTGTCTTTCGTACTTTAACGAGAGCATTAGACGCATCTTCAACGCAATTATACTCCCCGGCTGCAACCATGGCAAGCATTGCCGCACCCATAGCAGGACCTTCCTCTGACTCTAACAGTTCCACAGGAATTCCAAGTACATTAGCCATAATCTTACACCACAGTTCTGACTTAGCGCCACCACCGCACATACGGGTTGACTCCACTCTTATACCAAGACTCTTAGCAACCTCGAAGCAGTCCCTTATTGCAAATGCAACGCCTTCCAGAACTGCCTGTGTCATATCCTTACGCTCAGTATCCATTGTCATTCCTGTAAATGTGCCTCTTGCAAATTCGTCATTATGCGGTGATCTCTCACCCATCAGATATGGAAGGAAATACACATTATTATTGCCAAGGTCATCATCTGTTATCTGCGACTGTTCACCTGTGTAATCATTAGTTCCGAGTATCTTGTCCATCCACCATCCATTAGCTGATGCTGCACTTAATATACAGCCCATAAGATGATATTTTCCATCCGCATGTGCGAAAGAATGCAGTGCATTATTGGAATCCACTCCGAATTCCTTGCTTGAAATGAATATTGTACCGCTTGTTCCCAAAGAAACATTACAATGTCCGTCACCGACAGTACCAGTGCCTACTGCAGCAGCTGCATTATCACCTGCACCGGCTGCAACAATTACTTCACTTCCTATTCCAAGCTCATCTGCAATATTCTTCTTTACCGTACCAACACACTCACTACTTTCAAAGATGCGTGGCATCTGTGCCTCTGTCACGCCACATATATCAAGCATCTGGCGCGACCAACGCCTATTCTTCACATCAAACAGCAGCATGCCCGAAGCATCTGAAACATCTGTACAATGCACACCTGTAAGACAATACGCAATATAATCCTTTGGAAGCATTATCTTGTCTATCTTAGCAAAATTATCCGGTTCATTCTCCTTCACCCACAATATCTTAGGTGCTGTGAAACCTGCAAATGCAATATTTGCTGTATATTCTGATAACTTATCCCTGCCTATCACTTCATTCAGGTACTCACACTGCTTCGTTGTTCTTCCGTCATTCCATAAAATAGCCGGTCTAATAACCTCATCATTCTTATCAAGAATAACAAGTCCATGCATCTGTCCACCAAAGCTGATACCACCAACTGTTGATTCATCCTGTCCGTCAAGCAGCTCCTTCATGCCTTCCATACATGCATCATACCAGTCATAAGGATTCTGCTCTGACCAGCCGGCCTTAGGGTAATCAATCGGATAACTCTTTGAAACATTTGCAATGATATGTCCTGCTGTGTCCATAAGAACAAGCTTGACCGACGAAGTTCCAAGGTCAATTCCTATATAATTCATACCAGACTCCTTTCCGCAATCATATATCTATAACCGCATCTGTTTATGCAAATGGATTCTCGCTCTTGTAAAGCATGCCCTTAGGCTGGTTGAATGACACATCTTCAACGCCGATATACTTAAACACATCAAAAAGTGTCTTTCCAAAATGTCCGAATGCAACTGCACCATGATGTGGAAAATTGCCTTCAATAAGCACATGTCTGTAGAATCTTCCCATCTCTGGAATAGCAAATATACCTATTGCACCAAATGAACGTGTTCTTACCGGAAGAACTTCACCCTGTGCTATGTAAGCGGAAAGCTTGTTATCTGATGAATTCTGGAGTCTGAAAAATGTGATATCTCCCGGAACGATATCCCCTTCAAGTGTACCATTAGTAACTTCTTCAGGAAGTGAACGTGCCATAATCATCTGGTTTCTCATCTCGCAGAATGACAATTTGCTCGATGCAGTGTTGCCACAATGGAATCCCATAAATGTATCCTTCTGTGTATAAGCATATCTGCCTGCGATATCCTCATTGTAGATATCTGCTGGAACTGTATTATTAATATCAAGAAGTGTAACAATATCGTCACTTACAACTTCTCCGATAAATTCACTCAATGCACCATATATATCAACCTCGCATGATACAGGTATTCCTCTTGAAGTAAGTCTTGAGTTGACATAACAAGGAACACATCCGAACTGTGTCTGGAATGCCGGCCAGCATTTACCTGCTACTGCAACATATTTTCTTGAGCCCTTATGTGATTCAACCCAGTCAGTTAATGTAAGCTCATACTGTGCGAGTCTGCTTAAGATTTCAGGCTTTTTATTTCCTGTACCAAGCTCTTTTTCCATATCCATTACAACATCAGGAATTCTTTCATCTCCTGCATGCTTATTAAAGTTCTCGAATAAATCAAGCTCTGAATTTTCCTCAATCTCAACACCAAGATTATATAAACCTGCGATTGGTGCATTACATGCAAGGAAATTGTTAGGTCTTGGGCCAAAGCTGATAATCTTAAGATTGCTTAATGCGTATACCGCCTTTGCTACAGGTATGAATTCATGAATCATATCTGCACATTCTTCTGCTGTTCCAACAGGATACTCCGGAATATATGCTTTAACTCCACGAAGCTTAAGATTATAGCTTGCGTTAAGCATTCCACAATAAGCATCGCCTCGTCCCTGAACAAGACCTCCATTAGCTGATGTCTCCTCTGCTGCCGCAATAAACATCTTAGGTCCGTTGAAATTTTTTGCAAGCATTGTCTCAGCAATTTCAGGTCCGAAATTACCAAGATATACACAGAGTGCATTACATCCTGCATCCTTAATATCCTCAAGTGCCTGCATCATATGTATCTCACTCTCAACGATACATACCGGACATTCATAGATATCCCCATTGCCATACTTTGCTTCATATGCCTTTACAAGATTCTGTCTTCTTGTAACTGAAAGTGATTCTGGAAAGCAGTCTCTTGAAACTGCAACAATACCGATTTTCATAACTGGTGTATTATTCATAACTTATCTCCTTTAACCTATACTGTTATATTCTCTCCCCTTAAGCCGTTAAATGCTCCATCTATATGAGCATCTTCATGGGCTATCAGCCATTTATTAGATGCCGCAAGCAGCTTATCTTCTGCTGTTGCATGAGTATTAACTACATCAAGATTAGTTCCCTTTGGAAGTACAACTACGCACTTAAAGCCCTGTCCATCCACACCGCATGGTGCATAATGAAGAGTTGTTGCATACACCTCAATAGCAGTTCCCTCAGGCACAAAAAATCCTTCAACCTTAGATGTCTCATATGTAAAATCGTCTTTCACATCTTCTCTGCTACCAAGCAGCAGAATCATATCTGTTGCCGCAATATTAACTTCTGAACTTCTGTGATATTCCAGTGCATTAAGTTTCTGGTTATGTCCATTACAATACCCTGTCTGTACAGGACATCCACCATATATACTCTCTTCCATTACCTTATGAATCTGTGTATTTTCAAGCTTTTCATCACCTGCAACATATACAACATCTTCAGGCATATCATACGAATCCATAAGTTTCACTATTTCACTGGTATCAATATCAGCAATAACTCTGCCATATTTCTTAAATCCAGCATCCAATACACTCTGCAAAAACACTACCTCCTTTTTCAACTCATGTTAAACTTTTATAAAGTATCTTTCTAAAAGTCATTCTATCACTGTTTTATTTCTAATTCAATAAAAAAATCTCCGATTATCAAAAATGTATCCTGAAAGATACACTCCCAATAACCGGAGATTAATATTAATCTGTTAAATTGCCAATCTTACAATATAATCTTTGATAATGCATCAATTATAATTCCCCATGCTACACCACTCACATAAAGAATCGCAAGAATTCTAAAATTATCCTTCATATCATCGTTCTCTCTGAACAGCACAAGAATACCTACTCCCGAACCAGCAAGCAGTCCTGCCATAAGAGAGCCAAGTCCAAGTACGCCTTCAATATAAAGCTGTGTTAATACTACTGATGATGCACAGTTAGGAATAAGACCTATAATTCCCGCTATCAACGGTCCAATGACAGGCTTATTAAGTATAAGATTTCCCAAAGTCTCTTCACCAACAAAGTGAATTAAAGTATTAAGTGCAAAAGATATAACAACAATAAATGCAAATATAGTTATTGTATGTCTTAACGCTGACTTAAATATGCTTGTCTCACAACCACAGTGGTCATGATCACATACATGTCCAATCTTTTCTACCATATTATAACTTTTCTTGCTTCTTCTCACTATCAGATCAATTACAACACCCATTATAAGACCTATAAAAACCTTAATGAGTATAAGCTTGACAAGCACTAATACATCTACCTGTTCTGATAAAAATACTGGTATCATCTCGTCTGAAGTAGACATAAAGATGGCAATAAGCGTTCCCATAGTAATTACTTTACCTGCATACAGGTTAGATGCTGCTGTAGAAAAACCACACTGTGGAACAGCTCCAAGTAAAGCTCCTATAACAGGCCCAGCCTTGCCAGAATCCTTGACAAACTTCTTCGTCCTGGCACTTGTCTTATGTTCAAGATACTCCATAGCAAGATAAGTCAGAAAAAGAAACGGCAACAGTTTAACACTATCAATAATAGTATCAAATACCACATCCATCATGATATACAATCGTCCTTTCTTAAAAACAGTCACATAGTTACATATTCATTATGCCTTGGCAAAAAGCTTCTTATAAGGTTCTTCTCCTGAAAACACCTTTCTTGCTTTCTCTGATCTTTTCATAATAAGCTTTGTAACAAAATAACCTATTACTCCATACAGTGATCCAAGTAACAGACTCGCAAGTACATCTGTTGGATAATGAACTGTAAGATATAATCTTGAAACTGCAATCAGAGCTGCAAGTATAACTGCGGGAATTCCTTTCTTTCTGTCCCACAATATAATAGCTAATGCCGCTGCAAAAGAAGCTGATGTATGTCCTGATGGGAAAGACCAGTCCTTAATGCCATTAAAGATTCCATAAAGATTCTCAAATGTCAGATCTGCATTGAATGGTCTTATTCTTGCTGACAGATTCTTCATAATTCCGTTACACATAATAAGTGACAGAATAAGTCCAATTGCCATACTAAGTCCTAACTTTCTGTCTTTCTTAAATACCGGTATAAATAAGAACGCCGCACATAATAAAATCCAGAATATTCCAGCATTACCAAGACAGGTTATAGCATACATAACCGGATCTGTTACAGGATTATGTAATGATTCAAACCAGTGTAAAATCTGAAGTTCCATAATAATCTCCTTATCATATCATTCTAGTACGCTCCTTTTCAGGCACACCAGAATATTCTATGATATAAGAAAACATTTGTCAATTAAAGGAATACGTTTTTTCATAGTAACATTTTCCTGTTCTTCCGCCAAATGGATATTCATATTCTTCTGTAACTCCAATCTGAAACAACCCTCTGTCTAAATCTGAATCTATAAGTTTAACAGTAACATTACCATCTGATGCAACTCTTTCACTTAAAACCACACAAAATTCTTCCATCAGATCAGTCAGTATCTGTTGTCTTTTCCCAGCATCATATGTTGTAAAATATTTATCAGCATATACATCACCCATCCTGTCAAATGCAAAATCCATTGCACCGTCAAGACTTCTGTTGACTTCATCTCTTCTAATATTGTTTCCTGTTATCGACGCATGTATCATGACTATTAACGCTATAACAACAATAATACCACTACATGTAATAACTCCTCTCAAATATCTTCAGCTTACAAAGTAACGTGCAAGTCCTTTATATGTATGTTGCGAAGAATAACCAAACATAGCCGCAGACAGCGGATATTCCAGTGTGTATTCTATATATTCATAATCACCTGCCCTGCTTACGTCTCCATATGTAAGCCTCATACCCCCTTTCTGAACTGACCTGGCTAACACATAAAGCTTCTTATCTCTAGCTTCCTCTGATAATTCACTATCAGGAATATCCCCACAATATGCTTCAATATAATTCTCAATATACTGGCTTATCTCTCCTGCATCAGAAACTCTCTGATTAATCCTTATGAAATCAATAGAAAAGAAACATACCAATGCAAATATAACAAGATAAACTGATGTCTCAATTATCCCCTTCATTAATACCCCCTTTATCTGCTATCCAAGGCATGAACCTATCACACCTAAAAGTATATTTCTGTACGCAGACATAGACATTCCAATCATTGTCATGGCAACCACCACTGCACACATTCCTATTACTGCTTCTCCGTATGTATTAATAACATCCTTCATATTCTTATCACCCCTGTAAAGATATTTCCAAAAATATTAATCATTGAATAAGATACAATCAGTCCAATTATCACTCCTGCATATTCATCAATAATATGATTCATATAATATACACCTCCAATTATAAGTACATATTAACAACTAACATCATATCAACCGCCATCTTAAATGCCACAAAAAAAGTTGGTATATACTCAGAAAATCTCATCATGCTTGTACTGTCAAGATATCTGGCAGCCTCTGCCTTATCTGATAATTCATAATTTCTTCTTACGAGAGCATTAATCGTCTGATTCATGCTGTCCCTGTCTAGATCTCCTATTGAATACAACATTCTGACTGCCGATTGGATATCCATCACATCAAATTCACTTAAGAAACTATAATATGGCATGATATCAGATGGATTGAGTTCAATCTCATATATGAACTTTCCTAAAGATTCTTTCATGATAACAGGACAGCTATCATAAGTATCTTCAACTGCTGACAATAATGGTTTATTTTCAAGATTAACTGCTAAGTCTCTTAGCCATTCTGTAAAACCACAATATAAGTCATTCTTAATTCTTCCTGCTGAACCTTTTCTCTGTGTAAATGGCGTTATTATAAACAGAACCATAACTGCAGCAACACATATCGCCGCTATCTTTAACTGTACTAATATGAGAATTATCACTGTAAGCAGCATAATCCCCCATAACGGAATCATCTTTAAAGTAATCTTCTTTGCTTCCGACTTAAATACATTATTATAATCACGCATTATCTGCTTATCTGTTCTGGTTTCTCCTATCCAGTCACAACCATAGTGCTTACGGGTATATATGTAAAACAGCATACACAGAACAACAAACACAATGGAAACGCACTGATATGCCAGTGTATCTGTTATGCTAAGCGGCTCTTTCGAAAACATATTAAGAGTACTGCACATAACGGTAGTAAGCATTGCAAGCACCATGCTTATCATTATTCCTATAGTAATGTCCCGCTTTATCTTTCTTATCTCTGACTGATACTTATATACATTATTAACCCATCTGTCAAAATCCTCCAGAAGCACTTCCATTGCTCCTGTGTATCGTCCACCCTTTTCTTCTACACTGACTAAGAACTTATGAAGTGTCCGTATTCTTGAACAATCATATTCTTCTTCAACAATCTTCAATGCATCTTCATATACTCTTTCCCCCATTCCATATTGAAGTTCTTCAATTGCCCGTGAAAGACATCTCTTCAGTCTTCCGCTGCTGATTGCATACGCATCCTGAAGTGCGATATTAACCTTCGGATTCCTGATAAACGAGTATGTCATCTGGTGAAGATACACATCCACATCTGCAAATCTTGACGCTTTACTTCTTTCCATAAAATAATTCCTTACCAGTCCGGGAATCATAATTACAGCCAGAATCATAACAAATAACGCTGCGATATAATTAATTCTGTACAACAGACATGCACCATATACAGCAACTCCTGCAAGCATGGTTGATAAAACAAATCTTCTTACAGACATAACGCCATTCAGGTCTGCAATATCCTCCATTAACTGCTTTACAGATAAATATCTTAATATCTTCTTCAATTGTGCCTCCATATATACGGATCATCTATTCCGTATTTAATAAACTTATCCATAATATCCTGTGGAATATCGCTATCCAGAAATTCCCCATCTTCATATATAACAGTACATGTATTCTCTCCCTGATTCCTGCTTAAAAAACCTACCTGGCTAATATGTCTTCTTTCAAATCTGTCGCAATCAACAAGCAGCACAAGATCAATATACTTATATATACTGTTAATAAATCTGTCTGACGATTCTCCATTACCCAGCATAGAATACATTCTGTCTGGCATATCCCTTATATCATCCAGATGCATAGTCGTCATACAATAAGCTCCCGTAGATAAACTGTTAAGAAGCTCCATAACTTCTGGTCCTCTTGATTCTGAAAGAAGAACCCAGTCAATGTTATGTCGTAAACCTGCTCTTATAATATCCTGATATGTAATCTTAGAATCCACAAAAAACTCAACACACTTGCTATGTGGATTAATCTGCCTGTAATGTATCTCCTGATTATCCTCATAAACACCAACCTTTTCTTCTGCCGGAATAAATGTAGCCAGATACTTAAGAAGTTCTGTCTTTCCTGCATGAGGCTGTCCACCAATTACAGTTGAAAGATGAGCCGTCACACAATTCTCAAGCAATGTAATAATACTCTCAGGAGCATAATCAGACTTAACAAGGTCACCATGCCCAAATCTAAGTTTCCTTGGAATCTTTCTTATAGCCATACTCTTTCTTCCACACCTTGATTCGTGCCATATTGAGATTCTTAAAGATTCAGTATTAGCCTCCAATATCGGGTGCATTCTGTTAAAAGATGCACCCATAATATTGGCAAGTCTTATAGACAGATTATCCATATACCTGTCACTAAGCTCTTTCATGGAAATATAGCAGCCTCTTCCCAACTGTGTTATCCAAAGATTATATCCATCCCACTCGATATCAGTTACAGTGTCATCAGATATCTCATCCTTAATCTCTGAAAAGATATCCTCTTTATTATTCTCTATCAGCTCCTGAAGCTGTTCTTTCTCCATATACATTCCTCACATTACTGATTAGGTCTGCTCGCATCAATAGCATCATATATATGCTCCTTATACGAAATGTCACTAACAGCACCTTTAGTTCTGTCTGAAACAATAGTAACAACCGCTGCTGTAAGCAATACTGCTGCAAGTACCCCCGCAAGTGCTATAACGACCTTTCCATAATGCTCAATAATATCATGCATATACAAATCCTCCTCTTAATTAAATTATTTAAAAAGTACTTTTTATATTGTGGATATTATCACATATTTAAAAGTTTGTAAAGTATAAAAATATATAAATTTCAAAAAAAAGACTTTCGCATCAGAATATAATGCAAAAGTCTTAAAATACTATTTCTTATTAAGTTCTATTGTATTGTTTCCATCGCTTAAAGAAAGTACATTTTTCTTGATTGAATATGTATACTCATCTGTCTCTTCTGTCCCAAGGAAACTGATTGTTATGCTCAGCTTTCCATCTTTTGCTTCATACGAAGTAATTGAAACGCTTATCTCTCCTATCTGCTGGATTCCTGTTCCATCATCATTGAAAGTATAAGTATAATCATCTCCTTCCCATGTTCCAACAACCGTTGCTTCCTTACCACAGCCTGCAAATACTGCAATCACTGTAATAAGTACAGCTAATATGCTTACTCTCTTAAGTAATTTCATAAAACCTCCATTATAAATTAATTGTTTTTAAAGCCTCTACAACTTTGGTAAATTCCATACCATGAGATGCCTTTATAAGTATATTATCACCTGTTTTCAGAATATGTCCAATACATTTTAACATATCATCTCTTGTTTCAAAATCATGTACTTCACAACCATGCGCATTGTAATTAGTGTCAATATACGCCCTTGTTCCTGCCGCAATCTGTGCAGCAAGGTCGCCTGCGGTTATAAGTACATCAATGTCCTTAGTTCCAAGATACATCCCAACATCGTAATGCATCTGTTTCTCGTTCTCACCAAGCTCAAACATACTTCCAAGAATAGCAACTTTTCTTCCAATAGCAGTGTCAAGAACATCAAGAGATGCCTTCATTGAAACTGGATTAGCATTGTAGCAGTCATCAATTATTGTAAATCCATTTTCCTTAATAATATTGTTTCGTCCAGCAATTGTCTTTAAATTCTTCACTCCACGCTCAATCTCAATAGATGAAAGTCCAAGCACAGAACCAACAAGTGCTGCTGCCATCGCATTATATACCATATGATGTCCCGGTACAGGTACAGTCAGGTCAAATGTTGAATAGTTATCTGATGTTTTGATTCCATGAATTGTAAAGCTAGTTCCATCAAGTCCAAGACTCTTGATATTATCTGCATATACCCCGTCTTTGTTGCTTATTCCGAACACAAGCGGACGCTTGCCGTGTACCTGGCTTATTGTTGATAATTTGTCATCATCTCCGTTAACAATAACAATTCCATCCGGATTCATATGATTAAATATCTCTGTCTTAGCCTTAAGAATTCCATCTCTTGTTCCAAGATTCTCAAGATGGCAAAAACCGATATTAGTAATAACACATATGTCAGGCTGTGCAATCTTAGATAATCTGTCCATCTCACCAAAATCACTGATTCCCATCTCAAGAACAGCAACTTCATCATCTTCTGTCAGTCTGAAAACAGTAAGTGGAAGCCCAATCTCATTATTGAAATTACCAAGTGTCTTTAACACCCTGTATTTTTCAGATAAAACAGAGCTTATTGTTTCCTTAGTACTTGTTTTACCAACACTTCCTGTGATTCCTACAACCTTGACATCCAGATTATTTCTGTAAAGAAGTGCAAGATCCTTTAATGCCTGAAGACTTGATTCAACCTGTATATACGAACGTTCTTCATCTGGCAGCTCCTTTTCAGAAATAACGCATGCAGCGCCCTTCTCAAAGCATTGTCCTATAAAATCATGGCCATCACTTCTTTCCCCTTTAATAGCAATAAAAAGCCCGCCCTCAGCTACCTTTCTGCTGTCAATCGTAATGGCAGTAATCTCCTTGTCATAATCTTCTCCATTGCCATGATATATGCCGTTAACAGCTTGTGTCATGGCTCTTAAGGTCATTCCCTTCATAACACAATATCCTCAATTCTTTTCTTAGGCACATGATGTACCTGATTCTCATCTCTGTAATACTTGATATCTCCATCCGCAGGAATATCCTCAAGCACCACTTCTTCTTTAGGATAGCCAAATGCAATGACATACACAATCTTTAATTCAGACGGTATATTTAGCTGTGTCTTTAACTCATCTCTTTTAACATTGCCAAAAAAGCATCCGCCAAATCCGGCTTCTGTAGCTGCCAGAAGCATTGTCTGTCCGACAATTCCCGCATCAACTTCATCATTGACATTCGCAGGGCAGGTTATAACAATATATCCTGTCGGCTTCTCACCTTCAGATGGGCCATCCCAGTCCTTTAAATATCCGGCAAATCCTAATAGTCTGAAAACTTTCTCATTCTCTTCCTCATCACACACAATTCTATACTTAAATGGCTGTCTGTTAGCTGCTGACGGAGTAAGTCTTGCAGTCTCAACAAGTTCCATAAGCTGCTGCCTTGTCAGCTTCTTTTCCTGATAAAATCTTCTGTATGATCTGTTTTTCTTAACAAGTTCCTTAATCATAACTTAACTACCCTCGTTTTATAAAAATGCATTATTATACATTTACATTTCTTCTATTCATACTTTGCAAGAGATATCTCGATAATCTTCTCTGTAAGTTCATCATACGATATACCTACTGCTGCTGCCTCCTGAGGAATAAGGCTTGTGTCAGTCATTCCTGGAAGTGTATTAATCTCAAGACAGAATATATTATTATTCTTATCAAGAAGTTCATCAACTCTTGCGTATGTTGTTACGCCTGCTGCCTGGCAGCATTTTTCTGCCCAGAACTGCATCTGGCTTGCAATATCTTCTGGAATATTGGCAGGGCATGTATCTTTGGTAGAGCCAGCCTTGTACTTATTCTTGTAATCATAGAAGCCTTCAAGCGGTTCAATCTCAATTACCGGAAGTGCCTTTCCATCAAGCACTGCAACTGAGAATTCTCTTCCATCAACAAACTCTTCAACAAGTACAGTATCTTCATAAGAAAATGCTTCATCAAGTGCCTCTTCAAACTCTTTCTCGTTATGTGCTATCGAAACACCAACGCTTGAACCACCACAACAAGGCTTAACAACACATGGGAATGGAACATACTCAATCTTATGTCCTTTATGTAATGTAACGCCCTTAGGCATAGGAATTCCCTCTGGTACAAGAACCTTTTTTGCAAGTTCCTTGCTCATTGATATAGCACTGCTTAAATAATCTGTACCTGTATATCTGATTCCAAGCAGATCAAATGTAGCCTGGACCTTACCATCTTCACCATTGCTTCCATGAAGTCCCATAAATACCATATCTGCTTCTTTACACAATTCTAATACATTTCGTCCGAAAAAGCTTTCTCTTGCCTCTGTTCTTCTCTTAACCTCTGCCGGAATGTCCGCTGTTTTCTTCTTTAAATTGTCAGACAGTTCTCCCAAATCATTCTTTTCTGTAAAAAATGTCTTAACCTCACTGTCATCAACACCTAAGAAGATATCAAGCATATTTGCTTCATGTCCGTTTCTTCTAAGACTCTCGCATACTCTGTATCCTGTGACTAATGAAACGTCTCTTTCTGTACTTGTTCCACCTGCTAAAACTACTATTCTCATAATTTCTCCTTTATCCCTGAACTTTTCCACAATATCCACATAGTTATTCACATTTTTTGTTAATTGTAAATTTTTTGTAAAATTGTCAGATAATTGTAATATATTTATATAATCCACATATTCTTATGCAGAATCTGTGCAAATTATTACGGTCTTAAATGGCTTCCTTCATACTTTGTATGTGCCTGTAAAACCTTTCTTAAAGAATCAATTCTTCCAGAAAGTTCACCTTCTGGAACAACTATCTCCAGTGATTCAGCCATAATATCTATCATAGGATTAGTGAATCTGCTTTTGTATCTTATAAGGACATCAAGCTTTTCCTCATATCCTCTCGCATCTAAAAACTTATCCAGGATGCTGTCCCCTGTAGCAACCTGCTGCTCTGGCTGGGCCAGTGAGTTATCCACACTGTCCTCTTTTAATGTGTATGCTTCATCAATTCTATTGTCTGAATTAACTCTTACTGCCTGTGAATTGTCAGACTGTAAATTGTCAGATATCTCCTGCATCGTCAACGGATCTACCTGCTCAAATCTATATTTCTGTGCTACATCCGGATATTTTACATGATCCACTTCACTCATGAACATATCATATGGTCTTACATACACAGCATATTCACCATACATAGCCTGATATACCACCATTTTCTCTTTGGTTTCTGAATGATATGCAACACACTTTACCTGGTAAAGCTTATTCTTAAAATGCTTATAAAATCCGCCTGGTACTAACTGTCTTTCCATCAGTAAACCTCCCTCCAAAAATATACTGTTATTTTATCGCACAATGCCGTCTCTTACAACATTTTTTAAACACTTTGCCAAATGTTTTACACTTTAATAAGTTGTCTGAGTATGGTAGAATATATTTACATTTTATAAGAGGAGCTTACTATGAAACAGATAGATTTACATGTTCATTCCACATGCTCTGACGGAACTGATTCTCCTGCTGTTCTGGTTGATAAGGCAGTCGATAAGGGACTTGCTGCATTTGCTCTTACCGACCATGACACTACCAGGGGAGTTAAGGAAGCTCTTTTAGCATGTGAAAATGTTAATAACAAAGGCCACGAACTTGAAGTTATTCCCGGAGTTGAGATAAGTACTAATTATGATAATACTGAGATACATGTTGTCGGGCTTTTTATAGATTATAACGACAATGAATTCAATTCATTCCTTAATAAGCAGTTAAGTTCAAGAGATGAAAGAAATAAGCGGGTATGTGAACGCTTCCAGAATATAGGAATTAATATTACATATGAAGATATGCTAAAGACCTATGGCGATGCGGTAATTACAAGAGCACATTTTGCAGACAGACTTGTTGCAATTGGAGCTGTTGGTGATAGGAATGAAGCATTTGACAGATATTTAGGTCAGGGAAAGCCTTGTTTTGTACCAAGAGCCAAAGTTGACCCTGCAGAAGCTATTGAGCGTATTCACCAAGCCGGCGGTATTGCAATCTTAGCTCACCCGGTTCTATATCATCTTGGCAATGCCCAGATGAACAAATTGCTTGACCATATGTGTTCTGCCGGACTTGATGGAATTGAAGCCATATATTCAACCTACAAGATGGGTGATGAATTATCAATAAGACGGATTGCTTCTGAAAGAAATCTGCTGATATCCGGCGGTTCTGATTATCATGGTAAGAATAAACCACATATCCAGCTTGGAACCGGCATGGGACATTTATTCGTTCCTTATGAACTGCTTGATAAGATGAAAGATTCCATGCCAATCACCAACACGCAGAAGGAGACTTACGATGAATAACAAAATTCAAAAAACTATACAACTCTTTTTAACTTTCATAAAAATAGGTGCATTTACTTTTGGAGGCGGTTATGCTATGTTACCACTGATTCAAAAAGAAATTGTTGAGAAGAAGCATTGGATAACTGATAATGATATTCTTGAAATAGTGGCTATCTCCGAGTCAACTCCCGGACCAATTGCAATTAATGCGGCTACTTTTGTTGGCTTTCGTATCTGTGGTTTTTGGGGTGCACTATTTGCAACACTTGGAGTTGTGATACCATCCTACCTGATTATTCTTATTATATCTTTTGTACTTAAAGAATTTCAAAGCATAAAAATCATACAATATGCCTTTAATGGTATCAGAGCTGGTGTACTTGCTCTGATTATCAAAGCTCTCTGGTCAATGTATATTCAATGTCCTAAGAATATTATTTCTTATATAATTATGGCATGTTCTTTTATTTTTACTGCCTTACTTAATGTAAATGTGCTTATTGTAATTATCAGCTGTGCAATATTAGGTTTAGTAACATCTATTACCATATTAAGGAGGAAATGTTAATGATTTATCTTGAGCTTTTTTATATTTTCTTAAAAATCGGTGCATTTACCTTTGGCGGTGGTTATGCTATGTTACCATTGATTCAGGATGAAGTTATTGCTCATAATTGGATAGATTCACAGTCACTTATTGATTTTATAGCAGTTAGCGAAAGTACACCCGGACCATTTGCTGTAAATATAGCAACATATGTAGGAGCAGAGGTTGGCGGTATTTTCGGTTCTTTTTGTGCAACACTCGGAGTGATACTTCCATCCTTTATTATCATTCTTATTGTTGCAAAATGTTTTATTCAATTTCAAAAAAGTATAGTCATAAAGGGATGTATGTCAGGATTAAAACCTGCTGTAGTTGGTTTGATTGGTTCTGCTGTAATTTCGATGAGTTCAACCGTTTTCATACCAGATGGGTTTAATACTACTGTTTTTACTGATATTTCTTTTTATACAACATTAATTATATTTCTGATATCCGTAGTTTTAGCATTCAAAAAATTAAATCCAATTTTAATTATATGCTTATCCGCAATACTCGGAATAGTTTGCGGATACATATAATTAATTATAACAAAACATCATAAAAGACTCAGATTAACGGTCCTGGATAGTTTAAATTAATGCCTGTATCATTTTTCATCAACAACCTGGAAGATGTAGAATTTCAGATAATAGCTCTCCTGCGCCTCCCACAGTATTGGGTGGTCAGGTGACTGTGTCCTGAACTCGACCTGACGGAGTCTTTTATGTACAGCTTTAGCGGCTTCCTTAATAGTCTTGGTAAGAAGCTCCTGTGTCATGAAGTGTGAGCATGAACAGCTTGCAAGATAGCCGCCGTCTTTGACAAGCTTAAGTCCCTTCATATTGATTTCCCTGTAGCCCTTGATTGCGTTCTTTGTAGCTTCCCTCGATTTGGTAAATGCCGGCGGGTCAAGTATTACAACGTCATATTTCTCACCTGCTTCGTTAAGCTTTGGCAGCTCATCCAATACATTTGCACATTTAAAATGTACTGTATTCTCAAGTCCGTTAAGCTTGGCATTGGCTCTCGCCTGTTCAACAGCATATTCTGATATATCAAGTCCAGTAACTTCCTTAGCACCTGCAATTCCTGCATTTAATGCAAATGTACCCATATGGGTAAAACAGTCTAATACCCGCTTGTCCTTGCACAGCTTCTGCATTGCAAGTCTGTTGTACTTCTGATCAAGAAAGAACCCGGTTTTCTGTCCATTCACAACATCTATCATGTAGTGGACACCATTCTCAACTATCTCAACATTAGTGTCAAATTCATCACCAATAAAGCCCTTAACTCTCTCCATCCCTTCAAGAGTACGGACTTTGGCATCGCTTCTTTCATATACTCCACGGATATCAATGCCTTTTTCACGAAGGATTTCCTTCACTTTTTCGACAATAAGTGACTTAAATCTGTCAATTCCTAAAGCAAGTGATTCCACAACAAGCACATCTGAGTACTTATCTATAACAAGTCCCGGCAGAAAATCTGCCTCCCCGAATATAAGACGACACGCAGAGGTATCTACTGTGTTAAATCTGTATTCAACCGCAGCCCTTACTCTCTCCTCAATAAATGTCTCATCAACAACATCTGTGTGTCTGCTCAGCATTCTTACTGTAATCTTGGATTTTCTGTTAATAAATCCGATTCCCATGAAATAATCATCAAAATCAAGCACCTCAACAAGATGTCCGTCAATTATTCCGTCAGACATCCATTCAATTTCGTTATCATATACCCAGGCACCGCCTGCCTTTAAGGTTCTTCCTTCACCTTTTCTTAATCGTATCTTTCCGCATACGCTGAATAAATCTTCCATTCTGTTCCTTCCTGCCAGATAATTCTGACATTTATCATAATTATTCATAATATATTAATCCGTTGACGGATTACCAAGAAAATAAAACATACATACTCCTGCAACCGTAATAAGAAGCGACACGAGCTTAATCCATGAAAATGTAGTCTTCTCACTTCCAAACAGCCCGAAAAGTCCCAGCAGATACGAAACAATTATCTGCGCAACTACAATCGTAACCTCCGCTTTAGCAATTCCAAGACCACTTATACTTTTTATAACTGTAAATGTTATAAATGCACCTATCACACCTCCAAGAAGTGTAATCTTGTTATCAACCTTAAACAGCTTCATGATATCAGGTCTTCCGTCAATTACCCACATAATCGCACAAGTCGCCAGTGCTGTCAACTGCACAAACATTGCCGTAACCCACACACTGCTTGCTTTCGTAACATTTGTATTAAATGCACCCTGTAAACTCATAAGTGCACCTGATATTATTGCAATCAAAAATCCTGCCATTAACTAACCTCCTCATTAATCTGCATAGGATAATTATTAGTTAATAACAGGATATTTATTCATAATGTTATTTCGTACTCTGCGTACTGTTTTCATTATTATTTTTAGTTGTTTTTTCTATTGTTGTTGCAAATGTACTGTAAGCTGTATCAACATTTCCACCATCATATACCTGATGAAGCATAATCTCATATCTCATGTATACTTCTCCAACACCGATATATTTGGCTTTTACAACAGAGTCAGAATAAATCTGGTGTAACTTCTGGTAGCTTTCTGCTCTCTTAACCTTTAAATCCGCCCTTGCACAGCTTTTCTTAGCCATGCTTCCAAGATAATCTGCATAATCATAAGAAATTGCTCTTGCAACAGCCTTGGATGCATCTACATTCTTAGTGTACGGATTAACTACTGCCATCGTAGTAACAGACATTGCCTTAGAATCAAGGTCATCTCCCATTGAAGGATACTCACATATTCCATAATCTACATCTGTAACATTAATCTCTGCAAGACTGTCTGCATCAAGCACAGTATAGAGCATATTTCCAGTAGAAAACAGATCTGCACAGTCTTTAAGACTTACTGTATTTCTGTCAATACCAAATGCATCTTTTAACTGAGCGTACTTAGTAAGAACCTTCTTAATCTTTTCCTCATTAAGAGATACCTCAGCCCTGTTCTCTGCATTAACTCCGCCTATATTAACATAGGCTCCTGCTGCTGCATAATTAAGGAACATTGAATCAGGATCCCATTCAAACACCATTGAAACATCCTGATTCTCATCTGTAATCTGATAATTATCACTTATATTACGAATCTGGTCTATAGTATCAACTGCTTCTGCATATTTCTTATTATATACAAGAAATGAAGTGTTGAACGACACCGGGTAACCATATAACTTACCACCATACGAACATGCAGTCATTGCAGCCTTACCATACACATTCTCATTATAGACTTCAGGATACATATCATTCTCAGAGGTAAGACCTGAAAGATAAGCCTTCTCCATCTCTTCAGATGTCAGAAAATATATATCACATGCATTGTTATTCCTTACCGATTCGTCATATATATAATTAATATATGAATCCGCCTCAATATATACTGGCTTAACAGTCACCAGTTCATTAGATTTCTTAAACTGTCTGGCAACGAATTCAAGATAAGACTCATATGCGCTGTCATTATACCAGACATTAACTGTAATAGGTCCACTAAGATTAAGCTTCTTCGCAGCCTGTGTCCTGTCATCTTTATTACCACAGCCTGCAAAGACTGTCAGCATGGTAACAATCAGCATCATACTGATAAATCTTCTTAATTTCATAAAGTAAACTCCTGATTCTAGAAGGATTTCTTAAGCTTAGCTATGCATTCATCTACATCTGCCTTAGTGATTACAAGTGGTGGAACAAATCTTATAACATTAGTTCCTGCTGAGAACAGAATAAGTCCATTATCAAGTGCTTTGGCAATTACGTCCTTAGGATTAACTGATAACTCAAGTCCCTGCATAAGACCCATTCCTCGTCTCTCGACAACAACATCTATTGTCTCAACAAGCTCATCAAGCTTTTCTTCAAAGTAAGCAGATACTTCCTTGACATTATCTAATACATGCTGCTTCTCAAATAGTTCGAACACCTTGGTTGCTGCTGCACATGCAAGTGGATTACCACCGTATGTTGTTCCATGGTCTCCTGGAACTAATGCCTTCGCAACTTCCTCTGTCGCTGCAAATGCACCTACAGGAACTCCACAGCCAAGAGCCTTGGCAACTGTAAGGATATCAGGCTTAACGCCATACTGCTGGAATGCAAACATACTTCCTGTTCTTCCCATTCCGCACTGAATCTCATCAAGTATAAGAAGGATTCCCTTCTCATCGCATAACTTTCTTACACCTTCAATAAATTCTTTAGTAGCAGGATAAATTCCTCCTTCACCCTGTACTGTCTCAAATATTATAGCACAAGTTTTGTCATTAACAAGTTCCTTTACACTGTCAAGGTCGTTATACTGTGCAAACTTAATTCCCGGTATCATAGGTCCGAATGCTTCCTGATAATGCTTATTACCAGTTACAGCAAGTGCTCCCATACTTCTTCCATGGAATGAATGCTGCATTGCAATAATCTCTGCATCAGCCTTTCCGTTCTTGACATAATAATATTTCTTTGCAAGCTTAACTGCACCTTCAATAGCCTCTGTACCACTGTTAGTAAAGAATACTCTGTCCATTCCTGAAGCCTTTGTAAGTGCTGTTGCAGCCTCTACAGCCGGTTCATTGTAGAAATAATTAGATGTGTGTATAAGCTTATCAATCTGTGCCTTTAATGCATCATTATATTCTTTATTGTTATAACCAAGTGCAAATACTGCTATACCTGCTCCAAAATCAAGATATTCTTTACCATCTGTATCGTAAAGTCTTACTCCGTCACCCTTATCAAGTACTATCTGGTAACGGTTGTATGTATGAATCAGCTTCTCTTCTGCTGTTTCTATAATCTGCTGTGTATTCATGATTACTCTCACTTTCCTATTCTTATGAGCACACATTTTCACATGAGCCAATATAATATTATAACCTCAACGCTTACGGTTCGCAATTATTTATCTGAATCAAAGAATTTTTCTGCATCGTCGGAAAGAATAGCTGTACCAACACCCTTGTTAGTAAATATTTCAAGAAGAAGGCAGTGTGGAATTCTTCCATCAAGAATATGTACTCTTGATACACCATGCTCAATAGCATCTATACAGTTATTAAGCTTAGGAAGCATACCGCCGCCGATTGTTCCGCTCTCTAAAAGCGTTCTCGCCTCTGAAGTAGAAAGCTCAGATATAAGTGAATCCTTATCGTCAAAATCCTTATACACACCTTCGATATCTGTTAAGAATGCAAGCTTCTCAGCATTGACAGCTCTTGCAATGGCACATGCTGCGTCATCTGCATTAATATTGTATGCATGAAAATCATCATCATATCCGATAGGACATATTACTGGGAGGAAATCGTCCTTAAGCAATGAATCAAGAAGTGTTGTATCAACATCTGTCACTTCACCAACATATCCTATATCCTCACCCTTAGAATACTTCTTCTCAACCTTTAACATGCCGCCATCCTTACCACTGATACCACATGCCTTGACACCAAGCTGCTCAATCATTGAAACAAGACTCTTATTAACCTTATTAAGAACCATCTCGGCAATCTCCATTGTTGGCTCGTCTGTAACTCTTAAACCATTCTTGAATTCAGGTGTCATGCCTGACTTTTCAACCCATTTGCTGATTTCCTTGCCACCGCCGTGAACGATGATTGGCTTAAAACCAACAAGTTTAAGAAGAACTACGTCCTGAATAACTTTTCTCTTAAGTTCTTCATCTACCATGGCACTTCCGCCGTACTTAACTACAATTATCTTTCTGTTAAATTTCTGGATATAAGGAAGTGCCTCAACAAGCACCTGTGCCTTCATAAGTTCCTCTGTCATATCTTTTGCGCTCATAATAATCTCCATTTCATATTTATTCAGATATATTTGCTTTAAAATGCTGTGTCAGATTAGCTTCTGTAATCAGCATTTATCTTGACATAATCAAATGTAAGGTCACAGCCCCATGCTGTAGCGCTTGCATCGCCCTGCTTAACATCCGCAATAGCAATTACAGGATTCTGTGAAAGTATTTCCGTTGCTTTCTCCTCGCTGTAATCTGTAGCAGTTCCATCTTTAACAATCTGAAGCTCACCTGCTTCACTCTTAAAGAATATATCAACCTTTTCAGGGTCAAAGTCAGCACCAGAATATCCCATTGCACAGAGAATTCTTCCCCAGTTGGCGTCATGTCCGAATATTGCTGCCTTGGTAAGACTTGATGTAACAATTGACTTAGCAAGTGTCTTGGCTTCTGCCTTAGTTGTTGCACCCTTTACCTGAACCTCGAAAAGACATGTACAGCCTTCGCCGTCACCTGCAATCATCTTGGAAAGCTCTGTAAATACATAGCTTAAGCCTTCATAGAAAGCATTATAATCAGCACCCTCTTCTGTAATCTTCTTGTTGCCAGCCATTCCATTTGCAAGAACAAGAGCTGTATCATTAGTTGATGTATCTCCATCGACTGATATCATATTAAATGAATCATCAACAATTGCACTTGTCATATTCTGAAGAAGTGCCTTGTCGATATCACAGTCTGTTGTTATGTAGCAGAGCATTGTTGCCATGTTAGGATGAATCATTCCTGCGCCCTTGCACATACCACCGATTGTTACCTTAGTACCTGCAACCTCTACTTCTACAGCAACCTGCTTGCTTCTTGTATCTGTAGTCATAATTGCCTCTGCTGCCTGTGTTCCTGCTTCTAATGAAGCATCAAGCATTGGAGCAAGCTTTTCAATTCCTGCACATATTCTGTCAACAGGAAGCTGCATTCCGATAACACCTGTTGAACCGATAAGTACTGCATTCTCCGGTACATTAAGAACCTTTGCAACTGCCTTTGCTTCTTCTGCACATGCGTTATCTCCTTCAACGCCTGTACATGCGTTGGCAACACCGCTGTTTACAACTACAGCCTGTGCAAAGTCTTCATTATATACAATGTTTCTGTCCCATTTAACAGGAGCCGCAAATACTTTGTTAGTTGTAAATGTTCCTGCTGTAACACATGGCTTCTCACTGTATACAAGTGCCATATCTTTCTTTCCGTTCTTATATTTAATCTGTGCTTCACATCCGGCAGCCTTGAATCCTTTAGCTGCTGTAACACCGCCTTTAATTATATTCATAACATCCTCCTATTGTACCATCACATATACTCTGTCATTGTGCATATTTCGTCGTGTAAATTCTGAATTTACGCTACATTTATTATGGAAACATTGGTGCAAGCTGTAATCCCTCATTCTCTGGAAGTCCGAAGAGAAGGTTCATATTCTGTACTGCCTGACCTGCTGCACCCTTAACAAGATTATCTAACGCACCCATCATTATAAGTCTGTTAGTTCTTGGCTCAATCTTAAATCCTATATCAACAAAGTTGCTTCCCTCAACCCAGCGTGTTTCAGGGCATACATCTTTAGGAAGTACTCTTACGAAATATTCCTTATCATAGTACTTGTCATATGCTGCCTTAACATCTTCATATGTAACATCTTTGGCAAGGTTGGCGTATGCTGTTACAAGAATTCCTCTGTTCATTGGAACCAAATGTGGTGTGAAGATAAGCTTTAAATCATCTCTTCCACATGCATAACCTAACTGTTCCTCAATCTCAGGTGTATGTCTGTGAGTTCCGACACCATAAGCCTTCATGCTCTCATTAACTTCGCAGAAAAGGTTGGCAACCTTAGCTCCACGTCCTGCACCTGAAGTTCCACTCTTGGCATCAATTATAATTGTATCCGGATTGATTATTCCTTCCTTAACCATTGGGTAAAGTGTAAGAATTGATGTTGTTGTATAGCAGCCCGGATTCGCAATGATTCTTGTATCTTTGCTCACCTTGTCTCTGTTAATCTCACATAAGCCATAGACAGCTTCATCAATATACTGTGGTGCTTTATGCTCAAGCTTATACCACTGTTCATATACATTAACATCCTTAAGTCTGAAATCAGCACTCAGATCAATAATCTTAGTCTTTGAAAGAATTTCGTCATTAACAAGTGATGCACATAAGCCCTGTGGTGTTGCTGTAAATATAACATCAACCTCGTTAGCAAGCTGCTCCATATTGTCGTCCATACATTTTGCATCTACAAGCTTAAACATGTTTCTATATACATCTGAATAATTCTGATCTATGTAACTTCTCGAACCGAGCCATACAATCTCTGCATCCTTATGTCCTAATAATAATCTGACAAGCTCGTTACCTGCGTAACCTGTCGCACCGATAATGCCTACTTTAATCATAACTCCTCCTTGTTTTGCGAAGCAAAATGCATATATTCAACATTTATGCATAAAATAACGCAAAATGTAAATTGATAACCTACATTATAGCAACTTTTTTTCTTATGTAAAGGATATTTTGAAGAAATTTTATATTTATACATTTTTGTTGTATATTAATGTATAATATGCATAATTTGTTGTTGCATTTTTAAATAAAGTAGTTTATTATAATCTGCAGATGCATAGCATATGTGTTTTACTATGTAAACTTAATAATATACGGAGGAATATATAATGAAAGAAAAAGTTATTCTTGCTTATTCTGGCGGACTTGACACAACTGCCATCATCCCTTGGTTAAAGGAAACATACAACTATGATGTTGTCTGCGTATGTGCAGACTGTGGTCAGGAAGAGGAGTTGGACGGACTTGAGCAGAGAGCTCTCTCATGCGGTGCTGCTAAGTTATATATAGAAGATATCACTGATGAGTTCTGCGACAACTACATCGTTCCATGTGTTCAGGCACACGCTGTTTATGAAAATAAATATTTACTTGGTACTTCAATGGCAAGACCTCTTATCGCTAAGAGACTTGTTGAGATTGCCCGTAAGGAAGGTGCTGTTGCTATCTGCCACGGTGCTACTGGTAAGGGTAATGACCAGATCAGATTCGAACTTACAATCAAGGCTTTAGCTCCAGATATCAAGATTATCGCTCCTTGGAGAGATTCTAACTGGAAGCTCCAGTCTCGTGAGGATGAGATTGAATACTGCAGACAGCATGGTATTCATCTTCCATTCAGCACAGACTGCAGCTACAGCCGTGACCGTAACATCTGGCATATCAGCCATGAAGGTCTTGAGCTTGAAGATCCAGCTAATGAGCCTAACTACAAGCATTTATTAGTTCTTGGATGCACTCCTGAGGAAGCTCCGGATGAACCAGAATATGTTACTATGACATTTGAAAAAGGTGTTCCAAAGTCAGTTAACGGCAAGGCTATGAAGGTTTCTGATATCATCAGAGAGCTTAACAGACTTGGTGCCAAGCATGGTATCGGTATCATTGATATCGTTGAGAACCGTGTTGTTGGTATGAAGTCCCGTGGTGTATATGAGACTCCTGGTGGAACAATTCTTTACGAAGCTCATCAGCAGCTTGAGGAATTAGTTCTCGACAGAGATACAACAACATTCAAGATGGATGTTGGAAACAAGTTTGCACAGGTTGTTTACGAAGGAAAGTGGGAGACACCTCTTCGTGAAGCACTTCAGGCATTCGTTGAGAAGACTCAGGAATATGTAACAGGTGAAGTTAAGTTCAGACTTTACAAGGGTAACATCATCAAGGCTGGAACAACATCTCCATATTCACTTTACAATGAGTCAATTGCATCATTCAAGACAGGTGATATGTATGATCATCATGATGCTGACGGATTCATCAACCTCTTCGGTCTTTCACTTAAGGTAAGAGCTATGAAGAAGCTTGAGAACGAGAAGAAGAACAATAAGTAATTAAAGAATATAACAAAAAGTATCCCCGGCATGGTTAATAGTCATGCCGGGGATGTTGCTTTTATAATTCATTATGATTTCCTATCAATTCATAAAAAATCCACCACTTATATGTAAATTTCACAGTTTTTCTTATTCAATCTTATATAGAAAACTGTTTTTTATTGAATATTCCTATAACACTTCTGATTTTCTTGACTTTATAGGTTGATTTTCCAACTATCCTTATAGTCTCATGTGTTTTCGACCTATAAGACTTTCAAATATTCGACTACATATAGGTATCATGTTGTCCAGATTAATTATATATCATGATAATCTGGCTGATTGGACTTTTTCTCTACTTTCTCATATGCTAATGTCCAATAACTCATTGACTACAAGGAGGATTGGACACTACAAGCAGCTTATTCAGCAAAAAGTCCAATCTTTCCAGATTTCTGTACTAGTCAACAAAAAGTAGACACCACTTTATATTTTTATACATCATTTAATGAGCATAATACTCCCTATACTGTTTTGGAGTCAGATAATTCAGAGAGTATGCCGGACGTTCTTCATTGAAGAATCTGATGTATTTCTCCACCTCATATGTTATATTTTCATTACTTGTAAGATGGAAATCATTAAATATCTCTGCTTTGATCCAACCATTGATTGCTTCCATGGCAGCGTTATCTGTTGGAGTACCAGCTCGAGACATTGAATGAACTATGTTATATAGTGGCAATAATTCATTGAAACTTTTTGAAGAATATACAGATCCTTGATCAGTATGTAACACCATTTCAAGATCTGGATTTTTCTTCTTAAGTTCAATTAATCCTTCTAACCCGTGAATATATGTCATACGATCACCTTTTCGTGATGAAAGTGAATATGAAAGTATTTCATTGTTCCATAAATCCATAAAAAGTGTTAGTTCATAATAACTTCCCTTTAAATGAAATGCGGTCATATCACTTACAACACACTGTAAAGGTCCTGTTATATCTAATCCTGTCAGTAGAAGATTTGGATAAATGCGATAAGGATCTCCTGGCTTTTTGTATCGATAATGCTTGGAAACACTTGCTATGCCCGCTGTTTTACATAGCTTATGAGCATACTGATCTGATACCATAAGTCCTGTATCCAGACGAATTTTTGCATTTAACCATCTATATCCATGTGATGGATATTTACTATGATATTCCTTAAATAATATAAGATTGGATACTAAAGTTTTTAATTTGTCAGAAGGTTTTTCTAAACGTTTTTTCCATTTATAAAATCCACTTCTGTTAATATCCAGAACATCACATAGATGCTTAACAGGAAATTGAGATGACATTTCCATTATGATTTCGTATTCTTGTTGTTTAAAATACTGTACTCCTTGTTTGCACCAGCTCCTTTCACTTCGTATCCTTTTTTTGCCCTTAATTCATTCGCTTTAGCTATAATAAGTTCATTTATTAATTCTTCTTTGGACATAGCCATATATGTATCAATGTCAGGTGAAGACAATGATTTTAAGACTGCTGAATTTTTCATTTTAGGCACTGTATTAGCAAGAGGAATTCCTTGTGCTTTCTTATAATCTGTCATGTATTTATGTGCACAGGATTCACTAAGACCATAAATCTCCATAGCCTCTTTATAAGTAATCTCGTGTAAATACATACGTCGTCCTATATCCATTCTTTCTTCTAAACTGTGCTTCATGTGACACCTCCATGATTCCATTATTGTATAAGTGACTACCTTATAAAAAATGGTACTCTTATATATAAATAATGTCTACAATAATTGGGTTGGTGTCTACTTTTAGATTACCACTTCATTCACAACAATTCTGGACCTTTTACCTCATTCTCTTGCTTGTAAGGTCCAATCCTCCACACTTTCTCACTCAATTTGGACTTCCACATGCCTCTTCACCACTCCAGCGTCCAATCCGCCACCACAGCTCCACCGCATATTACACTCCACCTGCCAATCCACCGCACAAAAGTCTTCCGTGAGAATGAAGTCAGGCGACTATACAACTTGTTTTCAAACCGTTGCGAAGACACCGGCACTTAGTAAGCTTGGACAGTTGGCTTAACGCCAACGAATCCCAGCGAGCTTAGTACCGCTGCGTCGTAGAACGAGCGCAAGCGTGTTTGAAAACAAGCTGCATAGCCGCCTGACTTCCATTCCCGGAAGGCATCACCCCTTAAACTTTCCCTTATCAATCTCCTTCTCTTCCACTTTCCTGTTGACATATGTCCGAAGCAGCGCATAACACACTGAGCTGATTGGAATAAATGTAAGCATCCCCATTATACCAAACAGATTGCCACCGATTGTAACAGCAACAAGCACCCACATTCCCGGCAGTCCAACTGAACTTCCGACAACATGAGGATATATAAGATTTCCTTCAATCTGCTGTAATATAAGGAATACTCCCACGAATATAAGTGCCTTTAACGGGCTTGTCATCATTATAAGAATCACACCGACTATACATCCGATAAATGCACCAACAATCGGAATAAGTGCAGTAACCGCAATAATAATTCCTATAAGAAGTGCATAAGGCATTCTCAATATAGACAATGTAATAACAAACATCGTTCCAAGAATACATGCTTCAAGACACTGTCCTGACAGGAAATTAGAGAATGTAGTGTTGGTAAGTCTTAACACTTCAATAATTTTATCTGCCCTGTTCTCAGGCATGCACACATACATAAGCTTCTTGCATTGCGCTGTAAGCCTCTCTTTCTGAAACAGCACATACACAGAAAAGACAAATCCAATAAAGAAATTAGTGACTCCTGAGAAAAATCCGCTTATTGCACCAATTCCTCCATTGATAATTCCTTTAGTTCCTATTGAAAGGAAATTCATAACATTTGAAAGAACAGAATCCCAGTTGATTGATATGCTGCTTAACTTTTCCTCATACTCAGGATATGCAGACAGCTTGACCTGCAGCCAGTTGATAAGATTATTAACCGCTGTCGGCACCTGTCTTATAAGGTCAGCTATTGTGTTTACCAGTTCAGGCACAACCACAAAAAGTACACCTGCAATAATAGCCAGTATCAAAATCAGTGTAAGCATATAAGCAAGCACTCTTATAAGTCTGGGATGCTTCTTCTTACAACGCTTGTCAAACAGCCTGTTAAGTCCTTTTTCAATTGCTTTCATAGGTACATTGAATACAAATGCGATGACTGCGCCAATTATAAATGGCATTACAAGTCCTGCAAGATATGATATAGAATCAAGAATTCCAGTCACATTGTTAAGGGCAAGATATATTACAATTAGCACTGCACCAATCGTAATTCCCTTAACAACCTGACTGTCTTTAAAATGTCCTTTGTTCATACAACCCCTCCACTCTTTAAAGTTACTTCTAATATACTATACAGAAGTCCGGGATTCAAACATATTATATAAATTTAAGAATTGTAAAATGTTAGTTATACTGTGCATCAACCATACTCATCATCATTCGCATATTGAATGCTCCCATAAATTTTACTGATGGAAGATATACAAAATGCTTCTTCTGGATTACACAGTCATCCTCATATTCATCATCATACACTTCAAGTCTCATAACTTCATTAACAAACTGTCCCTTACCCGGTTCAACATTGAATGCACCCTCAATAAATGGTGCATAACAGTCTCTGTCACCACTCTGGTCAGGATCATATGCAATAAATGTATGAATCATACTTTCATATTTAGTAATAAACAGTCCATTATCTGCACCGCTTTCCTTTAGTGCATTTCTGTAATTGTCCATCTCTTCTTCATACACTGCTGACTGTTTGTTAATAATCTCTTCTAACTCACCCGCAGTCATAGGAATATTTTCTGCAAAGAAAAATGCGAGTGGCTGGATGCTTCCATATAATAAAAAGCAGCTCATATCCGAATTAAGAGTCTGTGATACCTCAAGCTTATCAGTATCCCCCATATACATAAGAACTGCAAAATTGCCCTTCGCAGTAAACTCCTTAAGCATATTAATAGCTGCCTTTAATTCTGTTCTCGAAAAATGTCTCATAATTTCTAATTCCTTTTCATTTAAACTATCGTTGATTATATCACCTATGACTGATATTTTCACTTCCAAATTTTACTTTTCATAATTTCATACAATCTTCATTCAGATATATGGACTTCAATATGCCACCACTTCTCAAAAATAAGCAGCCGCCCTGTTGATCAAACAGGACGGCTGCCTCTACAAAAAGATTAGGAAAGTAAGAAAGCTTTATCACAGAGCGTCGTTACCGGTTTCACCGGTTCTTATCTTGACTGCTTCCTCAATATCCTTGATGAATATCTTACCATCACCAAAACTGTTAGTATTAAGTTCTTCCAATACCTTATTAATTATACCCTCAACTATCTCGTCTTTTACGACAGTTCTTACACTTAATTTAGGTAAAAGATTGATACCCGGAGTTTCATCTCTTGTATATACCTGACCTGCGCCCTTCTGGTGACCGTAGCCAAATATTGTTGTAATCATTACACCTCTAGCACCCTCACTATCAAGAATCCTTTTAAGATTCTCAAGCTTCTCAGGCTTTATAACTATCTCTAATTCTTTCATAATCCATAACCTCTTTTCTTCACATTTTAATATTCCTTATCACCATCAGGTGTCTTCATCCATACCTTTTCATGCTTCCACTTAATAAGAATCATATACAGCCATAGTATAAGACCTACACCCATATATCCTGCAAATCCTAACCATGTTGCCTTTCCGATACCGATAGTACAGAAGAATGCGATAATTGCCATAATTATAAGAGATGCAATCTTAAGTCCTGTTGCACATTTGTATGGTCTCTCCCATTCTGGATGCTTCTTTAAAAGAACAAGTGAAGATATTGAAGTAATCACATAACACAATGCACACGCGAATGCCATAAGGTCAAAGAATGCTGTAATGCTCTGCATTGCAATGAATCCGATACTTACAACAAGAATAAGTATGTTAGGAAGTGTTGGCTGGTTGTACTTATTAGTGTATGAGAACTGCTTTGGAAGGAAATTCTGACGACCCATAGCGTATATCATACGGACACCTGAATACCAGAAACCAAGTACTGATGTACCAATTGGGAATACAACTCCGACAATACCCATTATAAGGACAAACCATGCAATCTTATCACCGAAGCAGTACTGTAATGCTTCAAATGTGATGAATGGGTGGCAGTCACCGCCATTAGTAAGCTCTGCCCAAGGCATTGCACCTGCAAGACAGAAGTAGAAAATTGTATATATAGCACCACATGTTATAACTGAACCAAGAATAGCTTTCTTCTGGTCCTTAATTGGGAAGTCGCCCTCCTCAACCATTGCTGGTACTGTCTCGAATCCGAAGTATGGTGTTATCATAAATGAACATCCGACAACCCATGCAATACCGGTTGCAAAATTACCACCCCACTGCTTTTCATTGCTGCTTGTAAAGAAATCTGCGAAATTAGCAATGCTCCAGTGTCCACTGAACAGGAAAAGTAATGAACATATAAGAATACCTGCGATACCAGCCATAAGCATGAATGACTGAACCTTGCCTGCTACAACATTTTTATAAAGACTGAGTACACACCAGAAGCACAGTACTAATGAACCGACAATAACTGCCTTGCCACCTGTAAGTCCCAGACCAAACTGATGATTTAACCATTCAATAATTCCAAGTACACCTGCTGCAGGAACGGCTATCCATGCACACATGATAAGCCACGCTGACCAGAAACCTGCATGCTTGTTAATACCTACCGTATTGAATACCAGACACGAACCTGTACTTGGTAACATTGTCGAGAATTCAGCATACACAAATGCTGTTGGCAGTACTGCCAGTGTCATAAGTGCAAATGCCAAGAACGTTCCGGGACCTGTATATGACATGAATATACCATCCCAGTAACACATAAATGTAAATATTGCTCCCGTTGCCATCGCATATACATAAATCAGCTTCATTGATTTAGATAATGCATTTGTTTTCTTTTCGCCCATAATAGCTTCCTCCCTTATTGTTGTTCATGATTTGTTGTCACGAAGATTTCTTATGTGCCTAGCCGAATAATCTAAGATACCTTTCGGCTAATTCCATGGTTCCGTCCATCCAGCCAACACTTAATTCTGCTACCGGACCTGATTCCTGATGAGATGCAAGCCATGCTGTAAGCTGTAATCTTCTCATCATTATAAATGTGTCTATTTCTTCAAAATCCGTATCATTGAACGGAAGAACCTTCTTATATCCTGCAAGCCATGCATTTACAAGCTTTGGAACAATTGGCTTGTCCTCAATAAAACTAAGTGCTGACGCAAGGTCATGTAAGTGCCATCCAAAACCGCAGTCATCAAAATCAATAACCTTAATCTGGTCGCCCTCAATAAGCAGATTAGCTAATCTTAAATCTGCATGTATGAGTCCAAAATTATTCTCATTAGTTCCATATCTTTCAAGTCTTCTCTTAATAATTCTTGAAACCTCTGACAATATATTTTCTGCCTCCGGGGTCATCTCTGGAAATGCTCTCCAGTCACCCCATGCAGCATGTTCACCTATTATCGTGTCGTAAGTCCATACCATACGGTCAAGCTTGTCTGTTCCGTTCCATATCTCTGTCTGACGGTGAAGATAAGCCGTTGTCTCACCGAGATATCTGAACTGCTTTACCATCTGCTCCTCGTTATTCTCATCAGGTGCTTCTCCCGGAAGAAAATCACATATAACGCAGAAATATACATTTCCATCCGGTCCTGTAATCTCCTGTATATTCTTACCATCAAGCCCTTTTATAGGATTAGCTACAAGAAGCGGTGTGTAGTCATTAATCTGTCTTAACCACTTCATCTCTGAATTAAGCTCGTCCAATGTGTGGTAACCCGGTCTGCTTATTCTAAGCACTCCCTCTTTTTCACCTGTTTCTTTGTTCTTGACCATATAGGTTGCATTCTCTGACAGTACTATGAGTTTCGCCTCACATCTGTCCTTCCATCCGTATTTTTCAAGCGAAGCATTTGCAACCGCATCAAATAAATCAACATTTTCAAATGCCATGTCATTATCCTCCAATCAGAAAAGGCGTACACAAATCTCTCCGATTCATGTACGCCTTTGTACTTTTCTTATATTTAATTACTGTCCCATAGATGTTGTTTCCGGCAATGTACTTCCGCCATCAATAACTATCTGTGTTCCTGTTATGTAGCTTGATTCATAACATCCAAGGAATGCTGCAAGTTCTCCAACCTCCTCAGGGTCAGCCAGCCTCTTCAAAGGAACTGCATCTGCAATTGCCTGTATTGCTCTCTCCGGATTCTCCGGGTCTGACTGCTTTGCCATTCCTTCAACAAGCGGTGTCCTTACATATCCCGGACATATTGCATTAACTCTTATATTCTTATCTGCAAATTCTCTTGCAAGTGCCTTCGTAAATCCTACCAGTGCCGCCTTAGATGTTGCATATGCAACCTCTCCAGGATCAGCAACCATATCTCCTGTTACAGAGCTTGTAACTACGATTGCACCACCACCATTTGCTATCATGCTTGGAATAACAGCTTTTGCCACATTCCATGCACCTTTGACATTAATATCAAGATGTAAGTCCCTATTTTCAAATGTGTCATCTTCAAGAAAGTCTTCAAGAACACATACGCCTGCGTTACATACAAGTACATCAATCTTTCCATATGTTTTCTCAGCAACTTCAACAATTCTTTCAACACTCTTGTAATCAGATACATCAACCTGAACACCTGTTGCCTCATACCCTTCGCTTTTCAACTGCTCTGCAAGTTCAAGTACCTTAGGTCCTCTTGCTGCAAGCACACATTTTGCGCCATACTTTGCATACACTTTGGCGATTCCTTCACCGATGCCTTTGGATGCTCCGGTAATTACTGCAACTTTTCCTTCTAACTTTCCCATAACGCCACGCACCTTTCTTAGTTTCCTGAATACAAAAAAGGACACGAAAGCTTTCACCTTCGTGCCCCTTTGCACTTCGACACTAACTATAGTACCAAGTGCCTGAAATTGCAATAATAAAAATATGCATTTTTTCTTTAATTATTAATGTAATTATAAGAAAAAATCTTTATTCATAAAGTGGGTACTTATCTGTAAGTCCCTTAACAAGCTCCATTGCCTTAGCCTGGTTAGCATCTACATCATCAACAAGCATAGCAATTGCTTCTGCAACAACATCCATATCAGCCTCATTGAAGCCTCTTGTTGTAACGGCTGCTGTACCAAGTCTGATACCGCTTGTTACGAATGGAGAAGCCGGGTCATTAGGAATTGTATTCTTGTTACATGTAATGTTAGCTGCATCCAGAAGCTTCTCAACTTCCTTACCAGTCTTTCCCTTGCTTAAGAGGTTAACAAGCATAAGGTGGTTATCTGTTCCACCAGATACGATATCAAAACCTCTGTTCATAAGTCCGTTAGCAAGTGCTGATGCATTCTTAACAACATTTTCAGCATATACCTTAAAGCTTGGGTCAAGCGCTTCCTTTAAGCACACTGCCTTACCAGCAATAACATGCATAAGAGGTCCGCCCTGGATTCCAGGGAATACAGCCTTGTTAAGCTTGAACTTCTCTGCTGCCTCTGCTGAAGCAAGAATCATACCTCCTCTTGGTCCACGGAGTGTCTTATGTGTTGTTGTTGTTGTAACATCTGCATATGGAATTGGGCTTGGGTGTGCACCACCGGCTACAAGACCTGCAATATGTGCCATATCTACCATAAGTAATGCGCCAACTTCATCACAGATTTCTCTGAACTTCTTGAAGTCGATTGTTCTTGCATAAGCAGAAGCTCCTGCAATAATCATCTTAGGCTTGCATTCCTTGGCAATTCTTAATACTTCATCATAATCAATAAATCCGTCTGCTGTAACACCATAAGGAACGATGTTAAAGTATTTTCCAGAAATATTAACTGGTGAACCGTGTGATAAATGTCCACCACAGTCAAGGCTCATACCCATAACTGTATCTCCAGGATTAACAAGTGCGAAGAATACAGCTAAGTTAGCCTGTGCTCCTGAATGTGGCTGTACATTTGCATATTCACAACCAAAAAGCTTCTTTGCTCTTTCAATTGCAAGTGTCTCAACAACATCGACATACTCACAGCCGCCGTAATATCTCTTTCCAGGATATCCTTCTGCATACTTATTAGTAAGAGGGCTTCCCATAGCAGCCATAACTGCCTTACTTACAAGGTTCTCAGAAGCGATAAGCTCGATGTGGCTTCTCTGTCTTCCAAGTTCATCATCCATAGCCTTAGCAAGGTCTGGATCATAGTTTAATACTTCATCAAATGAATACATATAACTTCCTCCCATTATACTTTAGTGAAACAAAGTGTCCCTAGTTACTTATGATATAATTAAATTACGGATTAGTCAATTTAAAGTTGTGAATTCCTGCTTTTTTTAATATTTGTTTCTGTATATCGACTGCAACTCCATATCCCTGCTCCTCAAGTTCATATGTTGATTGTTCAAGTGCCATCTCAAATTTTTCAACCATACTTAAAAAATGCTGCGTTGCTATTCCTTTTCCAAGACCAAGTTTCTTTGCCTCATTCTCAAACGACTTCTGATTTATATTCCTTATATCATATTCGCCATCTATGTTAAGCGACATTTTCTCTGTGCTGCTGTCATATATAACAGTACTTAATAAATCATATATAATTTTTTATTAGTTCAAATGCATCTGCTAAATAATCTTTCCCGTTTTTCTCATATTTTTGTGACGCTGTAATTCCAAGTGCCTGTGCAAAATCCTCCTGATGAAGTCTTAATGGAACTTTCTTCCCATTAATTCTTTGGATGTATCTAAAATCTTTCTGTCATATCTTTCAGTTGCAAATAAAAAATCATCTTCTTTATCATTAAGATTAATAATAAAACTATCTGGTGTCCTAGAATACAGCATCGTCAGAATTATGCCCTGTAATACTGCCAACATTAATCATATTTCCATTACATTCAATATATACCTCTAAATTTCTCATTATCTCCCCCTTACATTAATATTAATATCAAGTCCCAAAATTGAAATTAACTGCATTACTTTGCCAATCTCAACAGTTGTTTTACCTCTTTCTACATCTGATATAAAACTTACACTAAGACCAGTATATTCTGACAAAAATGCCTGCGTATACTTTAATTCTTTTCTCCTGTTCCTGATTATATTTCCCAGTTCTTCTGAATCAGTTATTTTCATGATAATCACTCCAGCATTAAAATAAGCCGTACGGCTCTATTATACATATTCTCTCATAAATAAAGCCGAGCGGCTTTGTTTTGATAAAAGCATTATAATATAAGCCGTACGGCTTAGTCAATTTTCTTTTGTTACATAATTTCATTTTGTTGTAATAAAATAATATCCTGCGATTATTAATTTATATTGTGCCTTATGGGTATAGTATATATTTATCCATTCAGAACTTTTTGCCTTCAAATAAAAAACGAACCCACCCGAAGATGAGTCCGTTTCATAGTCTTAAACCGGCAGATTCTTCATACTCTCAAGACTTATAACAAGTGTTGATGTATTATGAAGAAGTGCTGAAGTTGTAGGCTGTATGACGCCCGTTACACCAAGTGCAATAAGTGCGGAATTGAATCCGACAATCACACGGTAATTTCTGTTAATCTTCTTAATCAGACTGTCACTTAATTTCTTAAGCATAAGTATCTGGTTAAGATCATCTGCGCCGACAGTGATATCTGCAATCTCTCTTGCAATCTCAGCACCATCACTTATGGCAATACCTACATCTGCTGCTGAAAGCGCTGGTGAGTCATTAATTCCATCACCAATCATAATTACCTTTCGTCCGGCTGCCCGCTCTTTCTCTACGAACTTAGCCTTGTCTTCTGGAAGAACTTCTGAATAATATTCAGTAACGCCAACCTTTCTGGCAATAGAGGCGGCTGTTCTTTCACTGTCTCCGGTCATCATGACAACCTTTGATATTCCAGCCTTCTTAAGCCCTTCAATAACCTCCGGTGCTTCTTCTCTTAATGGATCAATTATGCATATAACTGCTGCAAGCTGACCGTTAATTGCCATATAAAGATGTGAGCAGTCATCTGGAAGACTGTCAAATAACTCCTGCTTTCCCGCTGGAATTACACATGCCTCATCCTCAAATACAAAGTGATGGCTTCCTATGATAACCTTGCTTGTATTGATAAATGTTGATATTCCATGTGCAACAATATATTCAACCTTAGAATGCATCTCTTCATGCATAAGGTTTCTTCTGCCAGCTTCATTAACAACGGCCTTAGCCATTGAATGTGGAAAATGTTCCTCAAGACACGCAGCTATTCTTAACAGCTCATCTTCCGGCATTCCGTTAAATGAATATACCCTGCTTACTGTTGGCTTGGCCTTTGTAAGTGTACCTGTCTTATCAAATACGATAGTATCCGCTTCAGCAATTGCCTCTAAGAACTTACCGCCCTTGACTGTTGCACTCGCCTGACTTGCCTGTCTTATTGCTGCAAGTACCGTAATAGGCATAGCAAGCTTCAATGCACATGAGAAATCAACCATAAGTATTGACAATGCCTTAGTAGTATTTCGTGTTAACAAATATGTAAGTGCAGTTCCGCCAAGTGAATAAGGTACAAGCTTATCTGCAAGATGCTCTGCTTTTGACTCAAGACCTGATTTTAACTTCTCAGATTCTTCAATCATCCTGACAATCTTGTCATATTTGCTTGAGCCTCCGGCACGCTTAACCCTGAATACTATCTCGCCCTCTTCTACTACAGTTCCTGCAAATACAGAAGTTCCCTCACCTCTTCTTACAGGCTCAGATTCTCCTGTAAGTGAAGCCTGATTAACCATAGCCTCACCACTGATAACAGTTCCATCAAATGGGATTACATTACCCATCCGGATTATTACATTATCTCCGTCCTTAACATCTTTCACAGATACCTGTACTTCTGCATCATCTGTCTTTAACCAGACCTTATTAACGTTAAGTGACATCGTTCTTGCAAGGTCGTCAACCGACTTCTTGTGTGTCCAGTCCTCTATTATCTCACCTATACCAAGAAGAAACATTACTGAACCAGCTGTATTAAAGTCTCTTCTTAAGATAGAAACTCCTATTGCAGTTGCATCAAGAACTGGCACTTCAAGCTTTCTGTCAAGCAGTGTCCTGATTCCTTTATAAATGTACTTCATTGAAGATACTGTTGTTAATACCGCACATACCGGTGCTGGAATAAACAGCTTCTTAGTCATTCTCCATAACACCTGATCCGCCAGCTTTTCAGTATAATGAGAATTGATTGCTCTTCCTGATGTTGCAAGAACATCTTCAGGAACCTCTATGTTGCTGTATCTGAACTTAGCAATAGCTTCAATCACGGTTTTTCTTGAACATCTGTACTCGACGACTGCATCAGCAGTTCTCTCATACACCTTGGCATTCGTAACGCCCTGCAGATTCTTAAGATAATACTGCAAGGTATCTGCCTGTGCAAAAGTCATGCCAGAAGCATCCATGTGAACACGGATTCTTCCGGGCACATCATGCTTTATTGTGAATTTCATACTCTGTTACGCTTCCTCATTTTCATCTACTGAATCAAGTACAACTTCTTCTGTGTTATACTTTGTCTCATTGATTGTCTTAGCATCAGCATATATATCCTCACAGTTTTCCTGAACAGTTGTAGCTGTCTTCATTATACATGATTTAGCTCTTAAAACTGCTGCTGTACAGTTAGTGTAAAGCTTCTTTGCGTCCTTGCTTGTAAGAATCTTAATTCCTGCTGTTCCAAATAATACACCTGCTGCGAAAAGTCCTGGTTTCTTTAAGTTATCAATTTTCATACTGTGCTCCTCTCTGTCCACATTGGACAATAAATGTTTCTTAAGTTTGACGGTTATTATATTACACATTATGTAACATTTCTACATAAATCCACTTATTGAGAAATCTTCTCAATATAGCAAAAGGAGAGATGAAACAGTTTCATCTCTCCCTTATTAGTAAATATTATTTATTAACTGAAACTGCCTTTTTCCTGTCAACTACACTTGTTATCTTCTGATTCTTAATGTATCCGCAGGCTTCTAGCCCTGACTCAATAATTTTACTCCATTTGCTTTCTGATAAATTAATTGACGAATCATCGTTTAATCTTACAGTATAACCGCCATTATCATTCTCATCACAAGTTATCCTGTACATATTCTTACGGTTAATTGCACCTATTTCTTCCAGTGTATTAACCATTCTATATACAGTTGCAGCCCCAATCTTAGGATCCTTTTTTACTGCCTTGTAATAAATCTCTTTACAGCTTGAGCAGTCCTCTTCAAGAATTACATCAAGAAGCATAAGCCTCTGTTTAGTTATCCTGCAACCCTGCTGCTTGAGACGAGAAATAATAATGTCTTTGTCTTTATCAGGATTTCTGACCACCCGTTACCTCCTTTTAATGGCAGTGGCCTTTGCATTTACCGCAGTCGCCACCACATGTGAACGATTTACCGTTTTTCTTGTCGTGTACCATACTGCGTACAATAAGCGCAACTATAATCACTAATATAACTCCTACTATAATTGTTCCCAGCATAATTACACCTCCGATAATATATCATTTAATTACTTTGTTGCATTTAAAAGTTTCTTAGAATCAACCTTTAATGTCTTACTTTCCTTATATGGTCTGAATAACAGATAAATGAAGCCAACAATTATAAGAATTGCGATTACTGTGAATACATTAAATGCTGTGTCGCCAGTAATAAGACCAGCAATCTGGTTAATTACAAGACCTACAAGGTAAGCATATCCACACTGGTATCCGATTGCAATCCAGAACCACTTAGTGTTGTTCATCTCTCTCTTAATAGCACCCATTGCTGCGAAGCATGGAGCACAGAGAAGATTAAATGCAAGGAATGCATATCCGCTTACTACTGTAAATGTAGCTGCCATGTTAGCATATACTGTTCCCTCACCTGCTGAGTAAAGGATACCCATTGTACCAACGATATTCTCCTTAGCAACAAGACCAGTAATAGAAGCAACAGTTGCCTGCCAGTTACCAAATCCTAAAGGAGCAAATATCCATGCGATTGCCTTACCAATTCTGCCAAGAATAGAGAAGTCAATCTGATCATCTGCAAGCATTGTAAATGTTCCATCAACAAATCCGAAGTATGTTGTGAACCAGATAATGATTGTTGAAAGTGTGATGATTGTTCCGGCCTTCTTGATGAATGACCATCCACGCTCCCACATGCTTCTTAATACTGTACCAACTGTTGGAAGATGGTATGCTGGAAGCTCCATAACGAATGGTGCCGGATCTCCAACGAATAACTTTGTCTTCTTTAAGATGATACCTGAGCAGATAATTGAGAATATTCCAAGAAAGTATGCTGATGGAGCAACCCATGGAGCACCATCAAAGATAGCTCCGGCAACCATTGCTATGAATGGAAGCTTAGCTCCACAAGGAATAAATGTTGTTGTCATAATTGTCATCTTACGGTCTCTGTCGTTCTCAATTGTACGTGAAGCCATGATACCAGGAACACCACAACCTGAACCGATAAGCATTGGAATGAATGACTTACCTGAAAGACCGAACTTACGGAAAATTCTATCCATAATGAATGCTATACGTGCCATATAACCGCAAGACTCAAGGAATGCAAGGAATATGAATAATACAAGCATCTGTGGAACGAAGCCAAGTACTGCACCAACACCGGCTACAATACCATCAAGGATAAGACCCTTTAACCAGTCTACACAACCAATTGCATCAAGTCCTGACTCAAGAAGCACTGGGATACCAGGAACCCATACACCATAATTAGCAGGATCTGGAGCTGCACCATCATTGTCTATACATTGTTCAATAGCTTCCTTAACACCAGCTGCATCTGTTGTCTCTGTTGTTACACTAAGATTTTCCTCATCTTCTACATCATAATCTAATGTAAGATTAGCTGGAACTGTGTTTTCAAGTTTCTTTAATGCTGCTACTGCTGCATCTGAATCATAATCATCAGCTTCTGTATCAATAGCATCTGCATACTCTTCACCTTTATCACCAAGGCTGTCGATATATGCCCCGATGATTGCATCTGAATCACCATACTCATCAGCTACTTCTTCGTAAGCTGAAGTGCCAATTCCGAAGAGATGCCAGCCATCACCGAACACACCATCGTTAGCCCAGTCTGTTGCCCATGTACCAACTGTTGTAACTGATACATAGTATACGATGAACATTACAACTGCAAATATTGGAAGTGCTAAGAATCTGTTAGTAACTATTCTATCAATCTTATCTGATGTAGAAAGCTTCTTCTCAGACTTCTTTGCAAAACATCCACTGATAATTGAAGATATATATGTATATCTTTCATTAGTGATAATACTTTCTGTATCATCATCAAATTCTTTCTCAAGAGTCTCAATCTCAGTTGAAACATCTGGAACATTCTTCATAAGAACTTTAATCTTATCATCCTTCTCAAGAAGCTTGATAGCAAAGAATCTCTTCTGTTCTTCAACAATATCAAGACCAAGCTTATCTTCTACTGCAGATATAGCTGCCTCAACCTTATCATCAAACTTGTGAGCAATTGTATTGAGCTTCTTGCTCTCTGCAAGCTTAACAGCCTTCTCTGCTGCTTCCTTGATGCCAGTTCCCTTAAGAGCTGATATCTCAACAGCTTCACATCCAAGGTTCTTTCCTAACTTGGCAAGGTCAACCTTATCTCCGTTCTTTTCCATGATATCGACCATGTTAACAGCCATAATAACTGGAATCCCCAGTTCCATAATCTGTGTTGAAAGATAAAGGTTTCTTTCAATGTTAGTACCATCAACGATATTGATGATTGCATCAGGTCTTTCGTTAATAAGATAATTTCTTGCTACTACCTCCTCAAGAGTATAAGGAGAAAGTGAATAAATACCTGGTAAATCCATGATAGTTACATCTTTATGTCCCTTTAATTTACCTTCCTTTTTCTCAACTGTAACACCTGGCCAGTTACCAACGAACTGATTAGAACCGGTCAAAGCATTAAACAATGTTGTTTTACCGCAGTTTGGATTACCTGCTAATGCAATTTTAATTGACATTTGACTACCTCATTTCTTTTATATAAATGCTAATGCATTTGCTAACAAACATTTGACAATTCTTACATTAATTAGATTATGCTAACCTGCATGTAAAAAAAATCAGCCTACCTCTATCATCTCGGCATCGGCTTTACGAAGCGATAATTCATAGCCTCTTACTGTAACCTCTACAGGATCTCCCAAAGGTGCTACCTTTCTTACATAGACTTCAACTCCCTTAGTAATTCCCATATCCATAATTCTTCTCTTAACCGGACCATCACCATTTAACCTGGTAACTTTAACAGTCTGGCCTACAGATACATCTCTTAAAGTCATAGTTTATCTCCTTCTTATTTTAGTTTTATATAAGAACTGGCATATTCAGTCCTTTATACCATAATTTTATTAGCCATATCTTTTCCTATGGCCACTCTTGATTCCTTAATGTTAACAATGACATTACCGCCAGCTTTAGAAACAACTGTTACTACTGCTCCCGGAACGAATCCAAGATTCTCAAGAAAACGTCTTATTTCTTCCTTTCCACCAATCCGCTGGATTGTGTATGGAGTTCCTTCATCAATCATAGTTAATGGCATAAGCTCATCTCCTCTTTTTAGCATATTGATAATGTTTTTCATTACCACCTTGGTTAGTATATTCTAATGGTCATTAGATGTCAACAACTTTTGTTATATTTTTATAATATTTTTTAGAACAATTTAACCCCTGATTGATATAACCAACCAGGGGCAAAATGTGCAATCTTTTCAATATATTACAGGCAATAAATAATTATGCTAACGCTGCCCCAAGTTTTTTGCAGTTTTCAACAGCATCATCATCTGGTGCTTCCTGACAGATTACGCTGTCTGTTGCAAGAACAGCACCTGCAGCCTTGCTTCTTTCTTCCCAGTCAGCCATCCATTCGCCGCTTCCCCATCCATATGAACCGAAAAGTGCAATTTTCTTACCGCTAAGGCTTCCTTCTACCTCTGTGAACATTGGCTCAAACTCTGATTCTTCGAGATTCTCTGCTCCCATTGCCGGGCATCCGAATGCGATTCCATCATATTCAGCAACCTTTCCTGAATTAAAATCATTTGCCACAAGTACATCAACCTCTGCTCCGGCTCCTTTAGCACCTTCTGCAACTGCGTTAGCCATTGTCTCTGTATTACCTGTTCCACTCCAATAAACTACTGCTACTTTACTCATTATCCAATCTCTCCTTTTTACTTTTTATATGCTTAAACCGTTAATGCAGATATGCTTCTGCCTCGGTCAAAGACTCTTAAATATACTTCTGTGCATTTTCTGTAACGTGCAAACATCTTCTGGCTAAATGCCTCATCACAATACACCTTCCATACCCCACAACATTTGTAATTACAGCCCTTTTGTCTTATAAACTGGATTACATCTTCCACCGGGTAACTTAAGAACAGTCCTATTTCATGTGGAAAGCATGTGTTCTCCCCCACTCTCTGTTTAAGATGCTTGATGCTTGCTCCAACTTTATAATCTGTATATCCAAATGTTTTCAGTACATTTTGTACTGCTGGCTGTGACAAATCCTTCTCTAATCTGTCAGGTCTGAACACATATAAAAGTGCACTCTTTTCATTTCGCTTTAAAAATGTAACATACACGCCTTTGGCGTTAAGTTTTCTGTTTACACTTGCAAGCTCTTTCCTAAAATCAGATATATTATCATATCTGTAATTAAAAAGGTTGCCCGTCTTTAATCCGGCAAGCGTCGGAGAACACTCTTTTATAACTTCCCGCTCAATTCTTCCCAATACATCTGTACAGACCATTTTTCTTTTCCTTCCATATTGCACTTTATTCTCTTCTTTATCAGCATGCCCTGCTTTCGCTTAAATATGTTTCTAAAACACTTGTAAGCGATGCCGCACTGCTTGAATGTGTTCTTACTATATTTACATCATTCTTCTTAGCCTCTGTAACAGCTGATAAAACCATCTTATGAGAAACCGTATTAGTAAACAGTATCATAAGATCCGGTGTTCCAATCTGCTTGGAAAATCCGCTTTTTTCCTTAACAAATACCTTCGCCTTGCAGCCGTGTTTCTTACATATCTGCTGATACTGGCGTTCCATACATTCATTTCCACCAATAATAACTACGCTCATATTCTCGTCCTTTCATTTACCTTACTTTTGTTAGCTTTGTCTAACCCGTATTTATAAAATAACGGATATCCTAACTGGATACCCGTTATATCAGTTAGCCTTAACTAACTATTAAAATATCATCTTTCTATATAGCTGTCAATACATTTTTACAAATTATCTGTCAAATGGTGCATCGTCATCATTATTGTCAAAGTCATCAATATCCGCATGACCATCTGAATGGTCATGACCGTCAATCATATTCTCTCTGTTGACAACTCTCTTGATATCTCTCTGCTTCTCCACAAGATCTGATAACAGCTCCTTAGTAGCCTTAGGCCTCTTGATATTCTTAATCTCAAAGTCACCCATTGTCTTGTCTCCAGAGCATACTTTAATAGTTCCTACTCCGACAAGTCTCTGCATGAATGAGCGCTCCAATGAAATATCCATAATACGATACAGTCTTACCTCATCATCTTTAACGCTGAAAAATCCTTTGCTTATAAAGAATCTGTCCTTAGATACACTATATCTTGTAAATGACCATGGAAGTCCGAGGAAGAGAATTCTCTTCCTGTCCTTCCATAATATATCTGTGCTGACTTTATCTCTTGCCATTGTTTAAATATCTCCCCTTTACCTTTAATTTCATAAAGCACTATATTAAATAGTATTTTTAATTATAACATACGTCTTACTATAATTAAATTAATATTTCTCATCTTTTATCACTTTTTTCATAGCAAACATTGAAAAATATTCTTGTGCTTTCTGTAATGATATATTGAGTTTTTTCTGAAGTCTGTCAAGAATTTCTTCTTCAGATAATCCAAATTCAAATCCTAATTCAATAATTGCCTTAGCTTCTCCCTCTTTGCGTGTTTCCTCGAATACTGTACACATATCAGCATCAGCCTCCTTTTCAAGCATATTATAATCTATCTTGCAATTAACTGCACCTGTCACAGTCATTATAACGGTCTTTTCTACTTTATGCTCTGCTGCATAATTTATTGCTTTTTCTTTAATTTCATTCAAATTACCATTTCTGTTCAAAAGAATTCCAAAAAGATTGAACAAATCCTTATTATTAATATTATGTAATTTCAAATTATTTTTTCTTGCTTCAACCAAATTCATTTTATAATCATTGATAAATGCTTTCATATCTTCAGGAATATCCAACATTCCCTGTAATGATACCGCTCCATCCCATGCCTTCTCCCCATAATATATAACTATAGTTATTATCGGTATAAATTTATCTGTTCTCTTCATTTTAGAAATAAACTCATCATCAGACAATCCTTTTGCTATCTTATATTTAACAGCATTACTGTCATATTGTTTTTTATAAGAACCATAATCATATCCCATAACTCTCATCGGCATTGCATAATGAATATGTTCCTGACTTTCCATTCCAAGTATGCACAACTCGACATCATGTTTTGTTGATTTCTTTCGTATCTTTATATTATCTCTTGAAGCCAATACACTTTCAACATATTTTTTATTCTCTGATACATAAGATTCTTCCGTATCCATATCTTCAAGTTCATCAGGTTTTATTACCTGTTTCCCCTCATATAAAACCGCATTGAAAAAATCCGCAAACTGTTCATTATTACGCCAATAGTTTTTTACAACAACATCTGCTTTCAGTTTATTTTTTGTTTTCCCCATACATTATCCCCTTTAATTATACTATGAACTATATTCATCATCAATATTGTTTCGTATTTAATAGTATAATATATTTACTGAGAATACAAAAAACCTTGCAGATAAATCAGTCATCTGCAAGGTCTTTTATTTATATTATACAATTATTATTTAAACCAAAATGCACTATTACTTGAAGTACTTAACACCAGATTCGAATATCTTAATATCCTGCTCACCATATATATTAATAGCAACACTGTCACCGCGTCTCTCAGAATGTGCCATCTTACCGAAGCATCTTCCGTCTGGGCTTGTGATACCTTCAATAGCCATGTATGAACCATTGATATTCCACTCTTCATCCATAGATACATTACCATCAAGGTCACAGTACTGTGTAGCAACCTGTCCGTTAGCAAAGAGCTTATCAAGCCATTCCTTAGGAGCAACAAATCTTCCTTCACCATGTGAAGCTGGATTGCAGTATACTCCGCCAAGTTCAGCATTAGCAAGCCATGGACTTAAATTGCTGACAACCTTAGTATATACCATCTTAGATATATGACGGTTAATTGTATTAAATGTAAGTGTAGGTGACTGTGCATCCTGTCCTGTAATCTTACCATTAGGTACAAGACCAAGCTTGATAAGTGCCTGGAATCCATTACAGATACCAAGTGCAAGACCATCTCTCTCATTAAGTAGCTTCTCAACTGCTTCCTTCATCTTGGCATTACGGAATGCTGTCGCGAAGAACTTGGCAGAACCATCTGGTTCATCACCTGCTGAGAATCCACCAGGGAACATAATAATCTGTGCCTGGTTAATAGCCTTCTCAAATTCATCAACAGACTCTCTGATACTCTCAGCATCAAGGTTCTTGAACACCTTAACGATTGTATCAGCACCAGCTCTTTCAAATGCCTTGGCACTATCGTACTCACAGTTAGTTCCTGGGAATACCGGGATAAATACTGTTGGCTTAGCAACCTTATTCTTGCATACATGTACGCTTGGTGCTTCATATAACTTGCTTTCAACCGGTGTAGTTTCCTTAGAAGCCTTAGTTGGGAATACACCCTCAAGGGTATCAGCCCATACGCTTAATGCTTCTTCTACATTAATTGAAACTTCCTTGTATGTGAACTTACCATTATCCTTAACAGTACCAACCTTAGTATAAGCTGTAGTAATCTCACTAAGCTTGTCCGATGGAACTTCTGCAACGATACAGCCATAAGCTGGTGCAAAGAGGTCATCTTCCTTAACGTCTGCGCTGATCTCAAAACCTAACTTATTACCAAATGCCATCTTGCTGAGTGCTGGCACAAGTCCGTTAGCATCAAGAACATATGCAGATACGATTGCCTTCTTCTGGATAAGCTCATGTATTGCACTGTAGAGTGCCTTAACCTGTTCGAAATCTGGAAGATCATACTGATTCTTCTTAATATCAAATCTGACTAATACATCACCATCATTCTTAAGTTCAGGAGTAATAATATCTCCTTCCTTAGCTACATCAATAGCAAATGAGCAGAGTGTTGGTGGAACATCAATATGTTCAAATGTTCCTGACATACTGTCCTTACCACCGATTGATGGAAGTCCGAATCCCATCTGTGCTTCATATGCACCAAGAAGTGCAGCAAATGGCTGGCTCCATCTTTCTGGATCTTCTGTCATTCTTCTGAAGTATTCCTGATATGTGAATCTGATCTTACTGAAATCACCACCGGCAGCAACAATCTTAGCTACAGAATCTGTAACAGCATATATTGCTCCATGATATGGGCTCCATGATGAAAGATATGGATCAAATCCATAAGACATCATAGTTACTGTATCGCATGAACCCTTAAGCACTGGAAGCTTTGCAACCATGCTCTGTGTCTCTGTAAGCTGATACTTACCACCATATGGCATATATACTGAACCGGCTCCGATAGAACCATCAAATCTCTCAACAAGTCCCTTCTGTGAGCATTCGTTAAGGTCTGCTAAAGTCTTTAACCACTTACCGCGTACATCTGTAACCTTAACCGGCTTAAGGTAATCGTCTTCCTGTGAAGGAATATCAACTACAACCTTAGTCTCCTGATGAGCACCATTAGTATCAAGGAATGCTCTTGAAATATTAACGATATCCTTGCCTCTCCAGTTAAGAACAAGTCTTGGTTCTTCTGTTACAACAGCTACCTCAACTGCCTCTAAGTTCTCCTCAGCAGCATACTGAAGGAATTCCTTGACATCCTTAGGATCAACAACAACAGCCATTCTCTCCTGAGACTCTGATATAGCAAGCTCTGTTCCATCAAGACCTTCATACTTCTTAGGAACTTTATCAAGATCTACCTTAAGACCTGCTGCAAGCTCACCAATTGCAACGGATACACCGCCTGCACCAAAATCATTACATTTCTTAATAAGCTTAGTAACCTCTGGTCTTCTGAAGAGTCTCTGCATCTTACGCTCTGTAGGAGCATTACCCTTCTGAACCTCAGCACCACAATCCTCAATAGACTTCTCTGTATGAACCTTAGATGAACCTGTAGCTCCGCCACATCCATCTCGTCCTGTTCTTCCACCAAGAAGAATAATGATATCTCCCGGGTCAGAATTCTCTCTCTTAACTGCACTTCTTGGAGCAGCAGCTATAACTGCACCAATCTCCATTCTCTTGGCAACATAATCAGGATGGTAGATTTCCTTAACATATCCTGTAGCAAGTCCAATCTGGTTACCATATGAGCTGTATCCGTGAGCAGCACCTGTAACAAGCTTTCTCTGTGGAAGCTTTCCATGAATTGTCTCTGATACCGGAACAGTAGGATCTGCTGCACCTGTAATTCTCATTGCCTGATATACATATGTACGTCCTGACAATGGATCTCTTATAGCACCACCAAGACAAGTTGCTGCGCCACCAAATGGCTCAATCTCTGTTGGATGGTTATGTGTCTCGTTCTTAAAGTTAACAAGCCATTCCTCTGTCTTTCCATCAATCTCAACTGGAACAACAATTGAGCAGGCATTAATCTCATCAGATTCTTCCTGATCAGCTAACTTGCCCTCAGCCTTTAACTTCTTAGCACCCATAAGTGCGAGATCCATAAGGCATACGAACTTGTCCTTACGGTCCTTATATATTTCTGCTCTGTCTGAAAGATACTTGTTATATGTAGCTTCCATAGGGGCTTTATAGAATCCGTCCTTAAACTTAACATCTGTAAGCTCTGTTGCAAATGTTGTGTGACGGCAATGATCTGACCAGTATGTATCAAGTACTCTGATTTCAGTCATAGAAGGATCACGCTTCTCAACACTAGCAAAATGCTCCTGAATGAACTTAAAATCCTTAAATGTCATGGCAAGTCCTAAAGAATCATATAATTCCTTTAACTTATCCTCTGGCATATCCTTGAATCCGTCAAAATAAATAACATCAGCAGGAGTCTTGAACTCAGTAACTAAAGTTTCTGGAATATCCTCTGCTGCCTGTCTTGAATCAACAGGGTTAATGCAGTGTTCCTTAATCCTGTTCTTCTCCTCATCAGTAACAGTTCCTGTCAATACATAAGTTACAGCAGTCTTGATAACAGGTGTCTCATTCTCATTAAAGAACTTAACACACTGTTCTGCAGAATCAGCTCTCTGGTCGAACTGTCCTGGAAGATACTCTACAGAGAACACGAAATCGTCCTTTCCCGCTGGAAATGTTCCCTCATAAACATCATCTACCGGTGGCTCAGAAAAAACAGTAGTAAGTGCTTTCTTATATGTTTCTTCTGAAAGATTCTCAATATCATATCGGATAAGAACTCTTACATCTGTAATAGTCTTTATTCCAAGATATCCTCCTATCTCCTCAAGTAATTCTTTCGCATTAACTGCAAATGGTTTCTTTTTCTCGACAAAAACTCTCTTTACGCCGCTCATATCTTCCTCCTGAGATTAGTTATATTAATTATTAATATTTAACCATTGTATCACAATAAAACATATTTTCAAACAACTATTCATGCATTCTTCTTATTATCTTGTAAACAACCTGATTACCCATTACAGTTGGTCCTGTATGTGCGAAGAAAACAATACCGTCTGTCTGTGATATTATCTCACTCTTAACAGTACCCTCACATGGGTCAAGAATCTGTGCTATAAGCTCACCATGATATACAGGATCACCCGGCTCTTTAAGTCTCTTGTAAAATCCTGCATCATAAGTCTTGACTGCCATAAGATCAAACTCATTGATAACACTTGCAATATATCCACTGTGATTGTTGTACTTAAGAATACCCATTCTGGTTAAAAACCTGAGAACAGATGACACTGCTTGTCTTGCAGATTTCTCATCAATCATATCTGTGCTGTTAGTATATATTGAAAACGCATTAGTACCATTCATCTGCCAGTTATAATTAAGTGTCACTGTATCCATTGGCTTAGGCTTTCTAATAACAACGTACTGAAGTCCGAACAGATTGGCAAGACTCGCACTCTGAAATCCTGTATCCATCATCTTTACATGAGGAATAAAATCACCCGGCATATAAAAGCTCGCAAAATGTATGCCATAACTGTAACCCTTAATTCTGTCAAAAAGTGTTCCTGCTATCTGCTTTGTTGTATCTCCATTAACATCCCCAGGAAAAGCTCTGTTTATATCAGAATTATCTGTAGGCCAGAATCTCTTTCCAACATTCATGGAAAATCTGTTAACAGATGGGATAACAAGAATCTCATGATTGTGCGATATTGCACCATGAGCCTCAAGCTCTTTAAGTGCCTTGACAAGCTGCGAACATATATACAGCTGCTGTATCTCATTACCTCTTAATGCACCAACAATACATGCCGACTTCTCACCACCGCCGAATCTGTAGCCTTCTATCTGATAATCTTCTCTATATATACCCTTTAACGAATAAATAATCTCTTTCTTCATTATCTGCCACCATAAACTCTTGCTATAAGAGCCCCCTTATGTACTACCGGATTCTCTCTTAATGTAAATATAATTCCATCTGTAGGCGATTCAATTCTCTGGATTATTCTTCCCTCAATAGGTTCGATAATATCTCCTATATGCGTTCCAATTCCAATCCTTCCCATAGAATCAACTGCTGATACGAATATTCCGCTTTCCTTAGCAGTAAGAAATGTAACCTCACCCTCTGTAGAGATAATAGGTTCATTCACTTCTTTCGGCTCATCATCCCATATCCCCATATGAGACATAAGGTTAAATATACCATCAACAATATCCCTGCAATACTTTGGCGTAATTCTGTTTCCAACACCCATCTCCGTAACAAGAGTAGGCACACCAAGATGATTAAGACTATAGGCAAGAGTTGCATCAAGCACAGTAATTGACGAATATATCCACACAAATTGTGCATTCATCATCTTCGCATAAGGAAGAAGCTTTTCCTGCGTATCATCATTAATTCTTACCTGTGGCATCTCATTTACAAATATATTGCTTGAATGGATATCAATACACAGATCGCTTCCAATAATATCTTCAATAATACCTGCTGCCACATATTCAGCCATAGCACCATTGTTATCGCCAGGGAAAACCCTGTTCATATCAAGGTCAAACATAGGAATTCCTCTTGAACCTGTATCAAGTCCAAGAGGATTAATATCTGGATAAATATCTACAATTCCTTTAAGCTTATTCTTCTCTCTTTCAATCCTTCTGATAACCTCATAGCAGATATACTGTCCGTCAAGTTCATCCCCATGAGTGCCTGTAACTATAGAAATCCTTGGCATATCAATGCCGTTTTCTTCATTCGTAAGTCTGTTCTTTCTTACTACCAGCCTTTCATGCACCGGCAATTCCACCGAAACAACTTCTTCTATCATAATACTCTCCCTGTAATATACTTATTCATCATAATCCCTAAGAATAATCGTGCTTGGCGTCTTCTTAACAATAATATGTGAAAATACAGAACTTGGCATGTAAGTCTTATCATCCATATATATCCTGCTTCCCGGATATATATGATTCTTTACTTTAACAACTGCTCTCTCTGAATCTCTTATAAGATTGTATAATGCCTTGCTCTTTTCTTCAAGCTTGGCTTTCTGAGCCATCTTTACAATCTTTGACTGAGTAACTCTCAATGCCATTTTACTATCATACTTTTCAGGCATGTTCTGTTTAATCATCTCAAACTTCTTATTAGCCATTTCAAAAGTTTCAATCTGTCCGTCTACTTCCTTAAGTTCCATAATAAGTTCTGCATATTCTTTTCTGATTTCTTTGGTCGAACCAACTCTCAACAAAGTCTTTACATTGCTTTCATGTCCACATGATGTAGTACTGATTCCCATAACTCCAGTTACATCACCACCTATAATAGAACCTATGGGTCCCTCAACAAATATCATGCCATATGTAAGCACCCTGCAGTTAAGAATATAATTACACTGTAAGTCTCCTTTGGCAATAACCTCTGTATTCTCAAAAAATCTGCCTGATATATTTCCCCCTGCCTCGATTTTTCCTGAATTCTTAGTATTAACACCATCCTTTAATACAATATCTTTCCCAGCAATAAGTGTTGCTCCCTCAACGAAGCCTCCAACATATATACTTCCCATGGCATGCACTGTTACACCACTTCTCACACTGCCTGTAATATTAACATCCCCGTTAAAGTCAATATTCCCCATGCTCATATCTAGATTACCATTAACCTCATATACATTAACAACACTTAAATCATAGTTACAGTATTCAATCTTTCCAGATATTGCAGCATAAGTTTCTTTACCATCATCAGATGTCTTAAAGCCCTTACCATGCAGTCTTGGCTTTGGTTTACCCTGCTTAGGAACGAGCAGCTTTCCACATACATCAAAGCCAAACTCCCCTTTAGTCGGCTCATGATATCTTGCCAGCAAATCACCCTCATTAACCTTTTCAAATCTCTTCTGGTTAAAGTAATCAATAGAACCATCTTCTCTTACTGTAGGTCTGTTATTATTAATTGCATCTGTATCAAAGAAAAACTCATAATATCCATCTTTTCCTGCCTCTACCGGTTTACCAAAAGCAACTTCAACAGGCTGGTCATATATTTTTTGTAAAATCATCCATCGAATTTTTTCTTCATCTATTCCCGTCTTAATTCCATTAAGCGATAGCTTATTCATGACTTCATCATATGTATAACCATCCTCGCATCTGCCAAGCCTGACTGATGCGCTCATATTATCATCTGCAATATATACATAAACCTCATGTAACTCGATATCATCTATATCAGCTGTTTCATTAACTATTTCTGTATTGCTCATGCTGTTCCCCCTTTCCGAAGGTCTTATCCATTCATTATCAAAACACTGTGCTGTAATAGCTGCATCTTAACATCCATACTTAAGCAGCCCATCCAGATTACTTCCCCTCTCAAGTGCAAGTCTTATCTTCTCCATCTCTTTAAAGGTATATCTTGGATCAGCATATAAAGAAACATCCACACCGCTTGTAAGTCCCATAAGAATTTCCTGTGACTGCAATTCATTAAGTGCAGGCTTCTCATCATTCCATTTATCAGAAATTCTGTGTCTTGCCTCTTTCATGCTTACCGCATCAATAAACGGATCTGCATATTCAGAAACATCTATTCCTTCTTCAAGTCCAAGTCTTATCTGCTTCATCTGTCCTGATGAAAATCCAACCATGTTATATGGAGTAACATCAATCCCTTCCTCAAGTCCAAGTCTAATCTGTTCCATCTGTTTCCCATTATATTCATGAAGCAGATACTTAGTTATATCGACACAATTGTGTATTCCCAGCCTTATCTCATTGAGCTGATATTCATCATAATTATCCTCAACAAAAAATGTAAGGTCAATCTCTTCTTTTCTTGCAAGTCTTATCTGTCTTAATACCTCTCCTGAATAACCAAGCTTTGCATACCTGGTCAGATCATAATTAAGCTCTGATGCAAGCCTTATCTCTCTCATAACAGAATGACTGAACTTAGGATTACATATATCATCCATATTCATTCCGCTACGCACAGCCTGCTTCAGTTCTTCCATCTGCATATAATCATACTGTGCATCTGCAAATCTGCTTACATCAAGTTTTTCTTCCAGACCAAGTCTTAATGCTTTCATCTGGGCAGCATTGAATTCCTCTTTGCAATACACACTCACATCAACGCCATTCTCAATTCCTCTGATAATCTCAATAGCCTGTAATTCATCAAATCCCAGAGACTGCCAGACCTGCTTGTCTACAGTTTTGCTTTCTATATTCTTATTAATCTCTTCCACGTTCTGCATAAGCCCATCTCCCATAATCAAACCAAATCATCATATATCCGGACCTTAATAATATCTGTCTAAATTTTATCACACATACAGTCCGACTACAAGTTCTAACATTGTACATTTTTTATCAATGCTCTACATATCCTGTTCCGTCCAGAAATCCTTAATACATTTATAAGCATTACCCAGACTGACTGGAAATATCCTATTCCACTCCCTAGGATACATACGCTCATATTCACCAGTCATGAATCTGTCATCCAGAAGTGCAATAACGCCCTTATCCGTATCCGTCCTTATAACCCTTCCTGCTGCCTGAAGCACCTTATTCATTCCCGGAATAACATAAGCATAAGAATATCCATTTTTGCCAAACTCATCAAAATAATCCCTTAGAATGTTACGCTCCCTGCACACCATCGGAATCCCAGTTCCGACAATGACAGCTCCGATAAGGCTCTCATCCTTTAAGTCAATTCCTTCGGAAAATATTCCTCCAAGCACACAGAAGCCCGCAAGCGAAGCCCCTTCTGGAAGTTCCTTGTAAAATGCTGATAAGAAATTTTCCTTGTCAGCCTCCTTCATAAACCTTCCCTGCACAAGCACATTCACACAGCTTTCTGGTAAAAATGTATCTTCTCCACCACATTCGGTCACATTAACACCACTTTTCCACCTGAAGCACTCAAGAACACTCTCCATGTAAGAATATGACGGAAAAAACACCATATATCTGCCGCTTCTGCCAGAAATCATATGCATAATATAATCATGTACCTTGGCATATTCCCTTGCGTTTCTTCTTGTATAACGGCTTGTCACATCAGTAGCCACGACAATTCTCTTATTATCAGGTTCAAAAGAAGAGTGTGCATACACCGCTCTTTCTGATACATCACCTGAAAGCATTTCCTTAAAATAATTGACCGGAAGCAGCGTTGCTGAGAAGAATACCGTGCTTCTGCCCTGTGAAAGTCTCTCACTTATGTTGCCAGACGGGTCAACGCAGTACAGATGTACAAGAAAGTTTCCATCATTATCATGTTCATTATAATAGACATATTTTTCATCAGCACAGTCATACATATTAAGAAAATGTCTCACTGCAAAGAAAAACTCGAGCAGCTCGTTAGTCACAGGCTCACCCTTATGCCTTTCCATAAACTTCTGCATAAGTCCCATTACACGCTCAAGGCTGGCTGGAAATGTTCCAAGACCACTCACAACCATGAATGTATCGCACTGTCTTTTATATTCGAGCAACTGCTTGTTACATCTGTCAAGTGCGCCTGCAAGCCGTTTGTCCATCTCTTTGACAAGCTTCTTAGCCGCAAGAAAATCTTCTTTTTTCAACACTGCACTGTACATTTCTCTTGCTCTGTCCACAAGGTTATGTGCTTCATCCACAAGAAACACATAATCACCTTTCGCACCATTGCCAAAATACCTCTTAAGCGACGCATCCGGGTCAAATACATAATTATAATCACATATAATTCCATCACACCAGTACGAAACATCAAGCGACATCTCAAACGGGCAGACATTATGTCTGTTGGCATATTCCATGACATTATCTCTTCCGATAATCATCTGGCTCGTTATTATGTCGTACACAGCATCATTAATCCTGTCAAAATGCCCCTTGGCATAAGGACATGCCACGGGGTTGCAGTTGCGCTCATCAAGTGGACATATTTTGTCCTTCGCTGTAAGAGTAACAGTTCTCATATGAAGCCCGTTATCTCTTAATATAGCATAAGTATCCTCCGCAACAGTTCTCGTTATTGTCTTTGACGTCAGGTAAAATATCTTGTCTGACATCTGCTGTCCTAACGCCTGCACAGCCGGGAACACAGTAGACAACGTCTTTCCGACACCTGTAGGTGCCTGAATATATAGATTGGTATTATCTTCAATAGCCCTGTATACACTCACGCACAGATTCTTCTGCCCCTCCCTGTATTCATAAGGAAACTTAAGTTCTCTGATTGATTCCGTCCTTTTATGCCTCTCATCAAATGTATAATCAGTCCATCTCTTAAAGCCTGTAATCAGCTTATTAAACCACTCTTCAATTCTTTCAAATGTATATTCTTCCAGAAACTTGTTGATTGTCTCAGGCTCAGGAGTAACGTAAGTCATCTGGATTCCAATCTTTGACAGCTTCTTCTGGCTTGCATATATATAACCATATACCAGTGCCTGGGCTTTATGCACATAGACCGGTTCTTTCAGCAGAGAAACATCTGTCTGCATAGTCTTTATCTCATCAATTATTGCATCGTTCTCCGGCTCTTTATTGCCATCCTCGTCATAATTAATATCTGCAATAATACCGTCAGCCCTGCCTTCAACCTGTAATACATACTCAATCCCTAAGTCAGATACAAGCGGTATCTCAATCTTTAAAGGCACTTCTGCATGATACATAGTTCCCATGCTGTGCTGGATTTTCCTGTGAATCCTTGCTCCCTCCTGCATGATTTTCACATCATTGCTGCCTGTATTCCTGTTGTCAATATCACCTTCTGCACACATGAATTCCACAAGATTTCTTACAGATATTCGAAAGCAGTTTCCATTTACAGAGTACATACTATCTCCATTCAATAATGTTCTTCAATATCATATATATAGGCATTGCCTGTCTTTCCGACTCTTTTAACCTGTTCCATGTAATTAAGCATTGCAAGTACACTGGCAGCAGTCTGCCTGTCAATATGCGCTGCATTTGCAAAATCCGCTGAAGTAAAGTTCTTCTCAAGTCCCTCTGGTACAAACTGCATATAATCCTGTGGACAGTCCAGTTCAACTATCTTTCTTATTCCAACAGGAATGCGGTCATAACGCACACTTCCGCGCTTCTTATCGTAACTCCAGCCATTAAGAAGCTTATATTCTTCCATATCAATCAGCATCAATGTAACCTTAAGATTCTGATTCTTTAAAAATGCTTTAATCTTATACAGTTCAAACATCGCATCATACACAGAACATCGCTTCGGAGACTTTCTTCTAGAAGTAATGTCCCCTGTTTCCGGCTCAATCCAGCTTAAATACTTCTCATATGGCATTGGATATACAACCCTCACCTGATATTCATTCAGGAACACTGACAACTTATCCCTTAACTTGTTAAGCTGCCTCGTCTGAATCTCAATTATCCCATGCTCGTTATATATATCTGCAAAATAACCATCTATTGCAACCTCATGATTATCCTCATCGGGTTCATAATACATTTTTAATACTGCATGCAGTGTCTTTTCCGACAAAGTACCTATCCCCTTGTCATTATGGCTCTTGCCGATTATCTTCTCTTTCGCCGCGTCAAAAGCCTGACTGTCTATATATTCAACTGGTTCTGCTGCAGATTTCTTTTTTGACATTGTGTACCTCGTATCAGATATATGTTATCATTGATAACAAGTATCTTACGAATACCTAAAAAAATCAAGGCATTTACCGATATAACCTATATAAATCCAATTAAGAACAGGAGAAAAACATGATATCAATAAGCATGTGCATGATTGTAAAAAATGAGCAGGACATTCTTGCAAGGTGTCTTGATTCATACGCAGGAACTTATGATGAATTGATTATTGTAGACACAGGCTCAACTGACAATACTAAAGAAATTGCCGCTCACTACACCGATAAAATATATGATTTTGAATGGATAAATGATTTTTCAGCCGCAAGAAATTTTGCATTTTCCAAAGCTGGATGTGACTACATATTCAGTGCTGACGCAGACGAAGTGCTTGATGATACCAACAACTACGCATTAAGAGAATTGAAACATATGCTTCTTCCAGAGATAGACATTGTTCAGATGTATTATGTCAATGCATCAGAATATAATTCTGTATACAATGCACACAAAGAACTCCGCCCGAAGCTTTTCAAAAGACTCCGTCCATTCACATGGATTTCACCAATACATGAAACAGTACGGCTCACGCCAATCGTATATGACAGTGACATTGAAATTCTTCACATGCAGGCGGGCGACCATAGTAAAAGAGACTTTTCAACATATTTCAAAGCATTTGAAAAAGGTATCCACATTGAAGATTATGTAGTTACCATGCTGTGTAAAGAACTTCTTATATCCGGTGAAGATTCCGACTTTATTGCTTTCAGGAATATATTTGAAAATATTCTATCAAAAGAAGGCAGAAGCAATGATTTAATGAAAGAAATCAACTGTATTCTTGCTAAGATATATATGGCAGACGGTGACACTGACGCATTCTTTAAGACCACTTTAAAAGCAGTTGCCGACAATCCTCCTGCTGAAATGTGTCTGATTCTAGGAACATTTTACATGAACCAGACAGACTATGAAGAAGCTGCGCTGTGGCTGTATAATGCTGCATTTGAGACAGAAAGCATACTTGATGTGGCAAGCAGCGGAAAAAAGCCTTTATCTTTGCTTGGCAAATGCTATGAAGAACTTGAAAAGACTTCAGATGACGCATACCTGTGCGCACAGTACAAGGAAATGTCTGACGATTATTACAATCAGGCTGATAACTGGTCGCTTCCAGAAGAATAAAAAAACCTTAGTGAAACCGTCAATGATTTCACTAAGGCTTTTTTATTATTTATCATCCTCAACATCAAAGAGCTTCAACTCTTCAACATCACTCTTACCTGACTTATCGTCTCCATAGGATATCTTATCAGATGATGTATCAAGTTCTTCATAACTGTCATCTTCATCCTCTGCATATCCATCAATTACCTTCTCTGTATATTCATCAAGGTCAACACCATCCTTTGATGCCATGTTAAACACCTTCTTAACTTTCGCAAGCTTAGTACAAAGAACAATAGTAATCACTATAAATGCAGCTATTATCAGTCCAAGTATTAATACTATCGTCAGCCAGAATCTGTTGTTTCCTGATGTTTTTCCATTATCAGCCTTAACATCAGCATTAGCAGTATCAGATTTAACAACAGAATATGCCTGTATAGTTCCATCACTTACCCTGTATCTGAACCAGCCCTTCTCGCCAAGTGAGCTTACTCCGTAGAACAGGCAGTACTGTCTGTCAGCGTCCATAAGTACCTGCACCTCTTTGCCATTCATGGTAAATTTAGTAAGTGCATATCCTGCCGGTTTTTCTAACGAGTTAGTTATTGGCAGCACAACATATGTTATCTCAGGTTCTGCAACAGTATTGTATGGTGAAAATGTTTTCGCAGTCTCATCATAGATGTAGAACCCGCCTTTTCCATCTTCACTTTCAAGATACATAAGGATAAGACCTGTCTTTATGCCTTTAACCGCATTTATCTTCTGACCATTATAATCATAGTCAATCTCCTGATATCCATCCGGAATTGTGATTCCTGAATATTCCTTTACAACAGAATACTTCCTGCCATCTATCGTCACAGTTCCATCATTATTAACCGCCTGTGATGCATCTTCTGTAACAGCTTCTGTCTTTGACTCAGCCTCTGTTGTTGCTTCCTGACCATCCACAAGTTTTGTTGTATATATTATATACCTCTTAACTGAACCATCTTCTGCCGTAACTGTAATTGTTGTTGTATTGCTTCCCGGATCCATTCTTCTGCCACTTATGCTTACCTTAGCAGCATTATCATTAGCTACAGCACTTACAACAAGCTCTGTGACATCAGCATCAACAGTTGCATTATATGTTGTCCTGTCTGGTGAAAATGCTGGTGAAAGCGTTCCCGGACTTATCTGCAGGGACTTTAATGTGTTGTCTGATGAGTAGCTGGCTGGAGCTTTTGCAGTGACCTTTCCTGATGAGGAACTGCTGACTGTTGCAGGTTCTCCATTAACAGATATCTTTGCATCTCCTGCAACGCTAAGTGTTGTTGTTCCTGCAGCGATAATTTCAAATTCCATAGATATAGATTCTGTTGAACCATATGCCGATGCATCAAGAAGTGCAAATGATACAACTCCGCTATTACCAGCACCTACTGGTTTTATAATCGACTTATCATATGATACTGGAACTAACGCAACATCTATAATATCAGATGCAGATATAGTAACTGTTACCGTTATCTTACTTCCAACTGTTCCGCTTGCTGAACTTATAGATATAGAAGCCTGCTCGTCAGCCTTAGCGTAATACGCAGGAATCAATGCAATGCACATTGCCAGTACACCTATAAAAGCAAGTAATTTTTTTATCTTATTCATAGTCATCCTTTCAAACCGTAATTATTGATTGATGCTTCCTACCCCAAGAATATACCTCTTAACCATAGCAAAATCAAACAAATCAAGTTCTCCGTCTCTGTTACAGTCGGCCGCCTTCCAATATACTCCTGACGGGTCTGCTATACCTAATATAGATCTCTTTATCTGTGCAAAATCAAACAAATCAATCTCTCCGTCGCCATTGACATCCCCATATATAACAATCTCATATCTGCTGACCTCTTCGCCAGAAGAATTATATGTTATAAGGATATCGCCAGTACCAACTAATCCATCTTTCTCATTGCCATTCTTATTAAGTATCTTAGAATAAGCACCATTATAATTATCAATCTTATCAAGCACATCTTGGACATAACCTGATACAGTTAAACCACTTATGTATTTTTCATCCTCATCAACAGATAATGTTGTTGAAAATCCCGGATAAGCAACATCCGGTTCTGGATCTGGTTCCGGTGTTGGATCAGGTTCTTTATCCTGTCTTACAACAGTTATAGTATAGTCCTGATCATCGCCATTAGCTGCTGTAACAGTAATTGTAATATCATTACTTCCAACTGAAAGATCATGATATCCCAGTCCGCTTACATCTGCTGAAGAATCAAGTGTTGAACCTCCAACATATACAGATGAAGTATCATAATCAACAATAAGACTATATTCTGTTTTATACAGGCTGAATGTCGGAGTCAATGAATAACCATCAACATATAAGTCAGATAATCTGTTATTAGGGCTGCCGTCTCCTGTTGGAATTTCACATACATTTTCAGGCATATTCTCATATACAGGTATTCTGAATATAAATGCTATATTGTTCTTATTACTGTCGCTATACCCCTGTGCGCTCTTAACTGATTCACTTCTTGGAGCAAGTACATTGGTCATATACTGATGACCTCTTCCAGTCATATCAAACTTTTCATAATAAAGGGTATTCTGACCTCTGTTTATATAACTTTTTCCAAGATATATTGCTCCACCAATAATAGATTTCATTCTTGTATTCCAAGGTCTTAATGTAGATGAATCTGGATAAGAAGCATATTTAAGTCCATTCTGGACTGCTGTCAATCCTCCACTAGCATATGCCCCTATATTGTAATAATTATAATAACCCCAGTAGTAGCCAGACTGTGTTCCTGATATGCTGCTTCCATATCCACTGTTACCCTGCTCCTGTAATATTCTTGAAGCAAGATGATATGGGCTTACCCCTGATTCCTGTCCTGCAAGCAGCAGACCGGTTATATATGTATAATTTCTTCCATCATATGTCAGGTCATGGCTTGAATTTTCCATAAATGTACCATCAACCATACTCTCAAGGCCGCTCTCATCCTGTAATGAACTGTCAAATGAAAGATTTTCAAACATAAATATATTATCTGCATTAAGGAAGTTTCTAGGGTCAAGTGCATATTCAACAAGTGCAGATGATGCCTGAACCCAGCCACCTGAATCAAGCTGTGTATACTGTCCTGATTCCCAGTCATAGCAGCCATCAGCAACCGATTTCCATGATGACTTTGCTGAACCATATGTAAGGCTTCGGCCAATCACATTCTGGTTTTCCAGAACATCAGACCAGTCTTTTCCATTATGGTCCGCCACAAACACCCAGTTAGGATACTGCACATGAAGCTGTCTTAACCCATCCTTATAACTATCCGGGAACCCCTGCGAATCAAGGTACTCCTCGAAATCTGCATCCGGCTTATAATCATTTCTCTTATCAACAGTTACATATTCAGAAGTAACGTAACCTCTGTAATAATCACCGTTAAGATAGAATCCTATTCCATACCATAATCCTGAACTTGTGTCGACCTCTTCGTATATATCAAACTTAAAGCCACCATCCACCTTGGTAATGACTGAACCACTGACTGGTGATGTCCTTATACGAAGATCTGTAACATCATAATTAACATGTCCCTGACCAATGGACTCTTCCGCCTTAGTATTAAGCACAGAAGTAACCGTAAGGCATGTCAGCACAAGCATACATAACATGACACCAATTGCGGCTATTCTTTTTGCACTACATTTGTATCCTGATTTCATGTAATCACCTGACTCCTGAATGTATAGTATTAACTAGTTTCTTCCAAATTCTGAAAGCTTTAAGCCCTCATTTCTCTCAAGTACCATATTAACAGACCAGCTATTGGCAAATACCAGAAGCGGATTGCCCTTAAGGTCTTTAATCTTCTTCATATCTGATGTACCAACAATTCTGTTCACATCAATTTCCTCAGGATTCTCAATCCAGCGGATATGCTCGTATGGAAGCGGCTCAAGTCTGATATCAACACCGTATTCATTCTTAAGACGGTATTCGAGAACTTCAAACTGAAGGACACCAACAACGCCCACGATAATCTCTTCCATTCCTGTATTGAACTCCTGGAATATCTGAATTGCACCTTCCTGTGCAATCTGGTTGATACCCTTAATGAACTGTTTTCTCTTCATAGTATCAATCTGTCTTACTCTTGCAAAATGTTCTGGTGCAAATGTAGGGATACCCTCAAATGCAAATTTCTTGTTAGATTTGCAGATAGTATCACCGATAGAGAATATTCCCGGATCAAATACACCGATAATATCTCCCGCATATGCCTCATCAACAATATGTCTCTCCTCCGCCATCATCTGCTGAGGCTGGCTGAGTCTTATCTTCTTGCCACCCTGTACATGGTTAGCTTCCATTCCGGCTTCAAACTTACCTGAACATATTCTCATGAAAGCAATTCTATCTCTGTGTGCTTTATTCATGTTAGCCTGAATCTTGAATACAAATGCTGAGAAATCCTCAGTAAATGGATCAATAACTCCCTGGTCAGACTTTCTTGGAAGCGGAGAAGTTGTCATTGATAAGAAATGCTCAAGGAAAGTCTGTACACCAAAGTTAGTAAGCGCTGAACCGAAGAATACCGGTGTAAGGTCACCAGCACTTACCATTTCCTGGTCAAACTCTGCACTTGCTCCGTCTAACAGTTCGATATCTTCCTGAAGCTTGTCATAGAAAGCATCACCAATTCTGTCCTTAAGAACAGCCTCATCTGATGCGTCAACAATCTCAGTATCAACTTCCTTCTGACCATTCATGGCTGCCTTGAATAAAGAAACATTTTTCTCTTTACGGTCATATACGCCCTTGAATTCCTTACCGCAGCCGATAGGCCAGTTAATTGGGCATGTAGCAATTCCAAGTACGCTCTCAATCTCATCAAGAAGCTCAAATGGGTCATTAGCCTCTCTATCCATCTTATTGATAAATGTAAATATAGGAATGTGTCTCATAACACATACTTTAAAAAGCTTGATAGTCTGTTTCTCAACACCCTTAGAAGCGTCAATAACCATGACCGCGGAATCTGCTGCCATAAGAGTTCTATAAGTATCCTCTGAGAAATCCTCATGTCCCGGAGTATCAAGGATATTAATACAGTAGCCTTCGTAGTTAAACTGAAGAACTGAAGAAGTTACCGAAATACCTCTTTCCTTCTCAATCTCCATCCAGTCAGAAACCGCATGCTTGGCAGTCTTCTTACCCTTTACAGAACCTGCAAGGTTAATAGCTCCTCCATAAAGCAGGAACTTCTCTGTTAATGTTGTCTTACCAGCATCCGGGTGAGAGATAATGGCAAATGTCCTTCTTTTCTTAATTTCACTTTCTAAACTCACTGTTTTACTCCTTTATAAACATAATACATAAACAATTCATACCCGTTTCGGCATACACATAATATAAGCCTGTGACGCAGTCTACGGCTTCACAGGCTTACTCTAATCAATAGTCTTCGAATTATTCACGGTTAAGACCGAACTTGTATGAAACCTCAGACTTGTCATCAATTCTTCTGAAAATGTTGACTACTCTGTCCATAACCGGTTCGAAATCTTCCTCATTCTCAACCTCAACAGTAACAACCTGTCCGTCTTCCTTAATAACTGCATCCTTAACAAGTGCTAATGCCTTGATATCCTCCTCAGTCTGGGCAACCTGCTCAGGTGTTGTTAACATCTTTGATTTACTCTTATACTTAACAGCGTATGTTCTTGTCATCATATCCTCCTATTGGCTCTTCGTAGCAATATAATCTCATATGTCATTATATTATATAACATGTTTTGGGATTATGCAATGGGGTGAAAAATCCAATGTAAATTTTTTATTAGAATTAAAAAAGCAGCAACCTATGCATTACTCATGATTGCCGCTTTTATTTAACACTATTTTATTTGCTTGTCTTAACATTCATTACTGAACTTCTTACAACCTTACCATCAGCGTCCTTAACATCAATATAAAACTCTCTGTCTCCGGCACTTCCGGCTGTCCATGTTATCTTGTTGTTCATGCTGAAGTTCTGAACAAGCCCCCAAGTCTTAGTTGTCTTATTGTATACAATAAACTTGTACTGATAGCTGCCTGCTCCACCTGTTGCTGCACCGCTTATTGTAACCTTACCTCCAACCTTATTAGCATTTGTACTAATTGTGGCAGTGACACTCATACCGTTTCCAACATTAACAGTATTAACAGCACTTCTTACAACCTTACCACTTGCATCCTTTACATCAACATAGAACTGTCTAGTTCCTGCTGCTCCTGCAATCCATGTACATGTATTGCTGCTGCTGTAATCCTGAACCTTACCCCACTGCTTTGTCGCTGTATTATAAACAATGAACTTGTACTGATAGCTTCCGTTTCCTCCTGTGGCATTAGCAGTAAGCTTTACTGAAGCACCCGGATTAACCTGTGCTGCTGATGATTTAAGCGATACATTAAGACCTGTCTGGGTACTAACATTCATTGCCGCGCTTCTTGCAACGGTTCCGTTAGAATCCTTTATATCAACATAAAACTTTCTGTTACCTGCTGATGCTCCAGAAGCATTCCATACACATGTATTCTTGCTGCTGTAATCCTGAATAATTCCCCATTTACCTGTATCTACATTGTAAACAATGAATTTGTACTGGTAATTACCACTGCCATAATTAGCTAAAGCTGTAAACTCAATATTATTATTCACATACTTATATGATGCCTTAGCTTCAAGCTTTTTGTTAATGCTAATCAAAGCCGGACTTAACACTTCTTTGCCTGTACTGTCCTTAACCTTAACATAAAACTTTCTGTTACCAGTTGAGGATGCCCATGTGAATCCGCTTGTCTCCCCATAATCTCTGACAATGCCCCATTTACCCGTATCTTCATTATAAACAACAAGCTTGTACAGATAATCCAATGAACCACCAGATGCATTTGCCTGAATATTAATAACATCTCCATCCTTGGCACTGCCTGATGGTGATATTACAGCATTAATTGATAATGGCTGTGAATATTTTCTGAATGTTATTCCTTTTGTCTTAGCGTAACTCTCTGCCTCTGAACCAGTTTCACCTTCAATCACAAATGTTGATTTGACATTATAAAATGAATTCTTATCTATTGTTCCAAGAGTTGAAGGCAGTGATGCCACTGAAAGATTATTATTATTATCAAAAACATATCCACTCAGAGACTGATTGTTATAACCATACATTCCCTTTTCCCATGAAAACTTTGAAAGATTAGTACATCCGCTAAACGCATAACTGTCTACATTAACATAATTACCTGGTACAGATATATCAGTTAATGAAGTACAATCCTGAAATGCATAAGAACTTATCTTAGCATCAGTATCACCTTTAGCTATTATAACATTCTTCAATCTTGTACAGCCTTCAAAGCATGCTCTGGAAATGCTTTCCACTGTTGATGGAACTGTAACAGTTTCCAGTGCCTTGCATCCTTCAAATGAATTATTGCCTATTGTCTTTACGCCATCTGGAATCACAGCCTTTTGCAATACAGAGCAGCCATAAAAGGCATAGCTTCCTATAGTACCTAATGTAGTTGGAAGCTTCACATCATTTAATTTTATGCACTGGTAAAATGCATGACTTCCAATATTCTGATTAGCAAAATCATATGAGCTCTTCTTATATTCAAAGCCTGTAAGACTTGAACAACCCGAAAATGCATACTCTCCAATACTGTTATAATTGCCAGGGATAACTATATTCTTTAACATAACACAGTCTTTAAATGCACTATAACCTATCGAAGCTTCAATATTCTTGTTACCTGCAATATTGACTGCTGTTAATTTAGCACAACTTTCGAATGCTCCGCCATAATATGCTCCTCCAATACTGCTTACTGTAGAAGGAATGTTAACAGATGCAAGATTCTTACAGTCCATAAATGACGCAGCAGCAATCTGTGTTACACCTTCTGGTACATCAAGCTTATCGACGTTAGTATTGCAGAAAGCATATGAATCAATTGTCTTAAGTCCTTTTTCAAGTGTTATGCTTGTTAAAGATTTACAATCCCTAAATGCTGAACTTCCCACTGTATGTTCAATATTATTGACTGATTGAGCATATTTAAAACTTTTTAACGATGTACAGTTTCTAAATGCACTATCTCCAATTTTGCCATAATTACCCGGAATAATAACAGATAAAAGTGACTGACAACCGTTGAAACTATCCTGCCCAATTACTGCTTCTGCAATTCCTTCTTTAAATGTTACAGATGTAAGACCTGTGCAGTTCTCAAAAGCTCCCGCAACATAACTATCTGTCACTCTGGTTACTGTAGATGGAATTACTACTGACTTCAGAGATTTGCATGATGCAAATGCTCCTGATTTAATAACAGTAAGTCCTTCTGGAAGTGTCAGCTTTGACAATCTTGTGCAATTAGAAAATGCTTCCTGTCCAATACTCTTCACTCCAACCGGTATATTAACTTCTGTTATCATACTATCATTATAAAATGCCTTAGTATCAATGCTCTCCAGACCTGTTCCCAATGTAACCTGTGCAAGAGACTGGCAGTTTTCAAAAGCATAACTTCCAATCTTATGTGTTATTCCATTTATTGATGGTGAATATGTAAGTGTCTTTAGTCCTTTACAATCTTTAAAAGCACTATCCATTACTTTACTGTAATTGCCTGGAATCACAATAGAAGTAATTGCTGAGCAGCCAGAAAATGTATTGCTTCCTATTGTAGCTGCCTGACTTCCCTCTTTTATTGTTACTGTTGATAATGATGTACAGTTTTGAAAAGCTCCTGTATTATAACTATTTCCAATTCTCTGTATTGTTGAAGGTATTACAACTTTTTTTAGCAATTTACAATTATTAAATACTCCATATTCAATTAATTTAACTCCCTCTGGAATATCTACCGCAGTCAGTGAACTGCATCCTGAAAACGCCTCATCTCCAATAGAATTCAATGATGTTGGTAACGACAAACTTACAAGTGATGTGCACTCATAAAATGCTCTGTTCTGTATCTTTCTGCTGATACCATTATCATTGTATACGAATTTCTTAAGTGAACGGCATCCACGAAAAGCATCTGAATATATTGTTGTATAATTACCCGGTACTGTTATCTCCTCAAGAGAAGTACAGTCTTTAAATGCTGCATTACCAATATATGCTGTCTCTGCACCAGCAGCTATACTAACGGACTTAAGATTAGCACAATTCTCAAACGCTCCCGAACCGTATGAATTACCAATCTGTGTTACTGTTGATGGAATCTTGACACTTGTTATCTTATTATTATCCTTAAATGCCCCATACTCAATTGTATTAACAGTATAACTTCCTATCTTCTCCGGAATAACAATATCTGTACTCTGTCCATCATATCCAGTAATTGTTGCATATGAACCACTAGTGGAGTAGTACAATCCATTATATGATGCATTACTTGCTGCATATAACTCTACAGCATAAGGCTTCTCTCCATTAATCTGAGATGCCATAACAGGAGACACCATTACGTCTGATGTCATAATAACTGTTCCCATTGCCAACGACATTCCAGTCGCAACTGCTCTTTTAATCTTCTTTTTCATATTCCCCTTCCCGTTTCTTTAAGAAACATAAAATAATTATCACTAAAATAATACACCCGATAGCATCTAATAATCAAGTAATTTAGTCTAATATATAACAAAGTCATGCATATGTCGTCATTATGTGTCAGCAATAGGTCTTATAATGTAGAAATGTTAGGCAAAAATAATTCCCTCTGCAAAAGACCTACGAAACTGCATCAATTTATCAAATTCGTAGGTCTTCTCCCATGTGTCGCCACTAATCTACTAGTCTGATGACCTACTATATTCTTAATATTTCCTAATCTAGTAGGTCTTTCTCGTGCTTTTTCTCTTTTCTTGATTAAATCGTTGCCTGTTTTATGTGAAAAAGACCTACTATAATTCCACTTTATTCTTGATTAGTAGGCTTCTGACAGTTCATTAGCAAAACACATTCAAAAAAACACCTACGAAATCACTCATAGCTTGTAAGTTAGTAGGCTTTCATCAATTAATCAAAGTTTTACCCCACCCTTAAAAAGCCTTAAAGGCCCTCAAAAAGTATCTCCTCTGCTGCTTCCGCCAGCAAAGCAATAAAAAGCAGAAGCCCTAACAATTCAAAATCAATCGTTAGAGTTCCTGCCCTTTTCGTCACCAATTATTCAATTGTTCTTATTTAATTACTTGTCTTCACATTCATCACTGAACTTCTGACAACCTTACCGTCAGCATCCTTGACATCAATATAGAAATCTCTGTCTCCGGCGCTTCCTGCTGTCCATGTTATCTTGTTATTAGCGTTAAAGTTCTGCACAAGTCCCCATGTCTTGGTTGTCTTGTTGTATACAACCATCTTATATGTATAACCTGCCTTTCCTCCGGCTCCTTCTGCTGAGAATGTTATCTTATCTCCAACCTTTGTTGTATTAGCACTTACTGTTGTCTTTACTGACAATGCTCCTTCTCCACCAATTGTTACATTAACAACCTTGCTTCTTGTCACATTGCCACTGGCATCCTTTACGTCAACATAAAACTGTCTTGTTCCGTTACTTCCGGCTGTCCATGTGCATGTGTTCTTGCTGCTGAAATCCTGTAACTTAAACCACTGGTTAGTTGCTGGGTTATAGATTAAGAACTTATATGTGCATCCTGTTTTATCTGTTGAAGCTGTGAGTGTAAGCTTGTCTCCCGTTGAAAGTACCGTGGCACTTGGTGTGAGCACTGCTGTCGGCTTATTGCTTTCAATCTTTACATTCATTGCCTTGCTTCGCACAACATTGCCATCTGAATCCTTGACATCAACATAGAAATCTCTGTCTCCGGCACTGCCCTTAGTCCATGTGCATGTGTTCTTATCACTGTAGTTCTGTACTATGCCCCATGTTCCTGTTGTCTTGTTGTAGACAATGAACTTATATGTATAATCTGATGAACCGCCTGTTGCATTAGCTGTGAATGTCACCTGCTTGTCTGTTTCATTCTTAGATGCTTCGACTGTAAGAGGCTCCTGCCCTGTAAGTGTTATTGTCTTTGACGTTCTTACTACATTACCCAGTGCGTCCTTGACATCTACATATATCTTTCTTTCGCCGTTTCCTTTCATATTAAGAATATATGAACGTGATGAACTATAGTCACTAAGAAGTGTCCACTTATCAGCAGAAGGGTTGTACATTATAAACTTGTAAGTATAATCATATGCCCCTCCCTTAACACTTGCTGCCAGTTCCTTGCCTTCAGTTGTATTAGTCATATTTAACATGACATACATTTTTCCCGGATTAAACTTATATGAATGTCCTTCTGATAATTCGACTGATGCTTTGTTATCATAATTAATATTGGCTGTTTCATCAATCCATTTTCCGGATCTCATTCCCGATTTCATTTCTTTCAAAAATGTATCTCTATCCTCTGAAAGCTTAGAAGGAACCTTTATAGTTACCAGGCTGGCGCCATTAAACATCTCAGTCATTTTGGTAACTTTGCTCATATCAAAACCACTAATGTCTAAATTATATAATTTGTAGCATAAATAAAACATGTTAGACATATCTGTTACATTACTAGTATTAAAGCTAGATACATCCAGTTCTTTTAATGATTTTGTATTACCAAACATATATCTCATATCAATAACTTTTGATGTATCAAAGCTGCTTACGTCAACTTTTTTCAATTTAGTGTCATTGCCAAACATATATTTCATATTCGTAACCTTTGATGTATCAAAGTTCTTTAAATCAAGTTCTTCACATTGTATGCTTTGAAACATAGTGTTCATATCAGTAACATTAGATGTATCAAAATTACTTACATCAAGAGATGTTATTGATTTACATCCAGAAAACATCCCATCCATACGTGTAACTCTAGATGTATTGAAATTCTTTACATCAAGCACTTCACACTGTGACGCAGACTGAAACATATTACACATTATTGTAACATTTTCTGTATTAAAATTGCTTACATCTATAGTCTTTACTCCCTCGCAATATGAAAACATAAATCCCATACTCTTTACTTTACTGGTATCAAACTTAGATACATCTATAATCTGAAGCTTTCGGCATTCATAAAACATGCCATCCATGTCAGTTACTCTGCTTGTATCAAAACCACTGACATCCAATGTTTCTAAAGAACTACAACCATGAAACATTGAACCCATACGAGTTACCTTACTGGTATCAAAATGAGACACATCAAGTGTTGTTAACGAATTACACTCATAAAACATTCCGCTCATGTCAGTTACTCTGCTTGTATCAAAACCACTGACATCCAATGTTTCTAGAGAACTACAGTCACGAAACATTGAATCCATATCTGTTACTTTACTTGTATCAAGGTTACTAAGCCCTTCAATTGTCTTTAAAGATGTCATCTTGCTAAACAATCCATACAATGATGTTTCTTTGTTAAATGTAATCTTTCCTGTTATAACAATCTTTTCAATATTGTTCTTATAACTGTCCCATGATTTCGAGCCCTCTGCAACTCCTCCGCTAATTGTTAGTATTCCATTATCATAGGTCCAATTACATGTTCCCCATGTACCTGTATAAACAGTATTATCAATTGATGGAATAACTTCCGTTTCGTTACTATCAGCTAATACATTAACCGCTGTAAATGGCATATTTCCTGCAAATATTACTGCAGCCGAAGCTATCGCCAGACTCCCTTTTAACAACCTTTTCATATAACATATTTCCTTTCCTCAAAATTATTAATTAATTATATCATGTATATTTATATTTTCATATAGCATTTTGATATTCTTTTAATTTAGTTTATATCTATACTATTGACACATTTATGTTTATGCATTAATATTTTTAATATATTATATATGACACATCATTTAATACTTAGAAAGGCGATTTATGAGAAAAAAGAACACTATTAAAAAGATTGATAAACCAGACACTGCCATGAAAACCTTCTGGCGCAACAACGAGCGTTTTGCCGACCTCTTTAATGCTGTAGCTTTCAATGGCAGGCAGGTTATCAATCCTGATGAACTTACTGAGATGGACACTGATGTTTCAGGCGTCATCCAATTCACTGATTACAATGAATCTCTTGTCAGGACAAGAGACATTATCAAAAAGTTCTACAATGGTATTGAATTCACCATTCTTGGATTAGAACTCCAGACCAATCCTCATTATGCCATGCCTGTAAGAGCTCTGCTTTATGACGGACTCGGTTATCTTAAGGAATGCAATGAATTCCGCAGACTACACAGGTCGGAGAATGACTTTGACTCTAGCAAAAGCTTCCTCTCTGGCTTTAATAAATCAGACAAAATCCACCCAATAATCACACTTATCTTCTATTATGGAGAATCGCCATGGGATGGTCCGGTTAGCTTATCTGATATGATGACAGATATCCCGGAAGAACTGCGTCCATTTTTCTCCGATTACAAGATAAATCTCGTACAGATACTTGATTCAGGGCGTTATCAATTTTATAATGAAGATGTCAGATGTGTGTTTGACATTACACAGAAGATATATGCAAAGAATCTTCAAGGTTTATCAAAAGAATACACTAACAAACCTATTGATAGCAAAATCATCAATCTGATAACCACAATAACTGGATTTTCCAAGTTATCAGATATATTTAATGAATCAGATAATGGAGGTGAAACTGCCATGTGGAAATGCGTTGAAGAGATGGAAAATGAATGGATTCAGAAAGGCAAACAGAAAGAACGCCAGACTGCAATTATTACAATAATTGAACTAGGACTTACCAAAGAACAAATTCTTACTAAATACTCAGAGAAAGATTATTTAAAAGCTGAAAAGGCTCTTAATAATAAGTAGAAAACAAGCGGAGTTACTGACAGTCCCAATGAGGCTACGCCTCAAGACTTCCTGTAACCCCGCTATATTTATACTTTTTGCTTCAATTAGTTACTTGTCTTAACATTCATCACTGAACTTCTGACAACCTTGCCGTCAGCATCCTTAACATCAATATAGAAATCTCTGTCTCCGGCACTTCCGGCTGTCCATGTTATCTTGTTATTGGCGTTGAAGTTCTGAACAAGTCCCCATGTTTTAGTTGTCTTGTTATATACAACCATCTTATATGTGTAGCCTGCCTTACCGCCTGATCCTTCTGCTGTAAATGTTATCTTGTCTCCCGGCTTTGATGTATTTGCACTTACCGCTGCCTTTACTGATAACGTTCCTTTAATTGTCACATTAGCAACCTTGCTTCTTGTAACATTACCGTCAGAATCTTTAACATCAACATAGAACTGTCTTGCTCCGGCACTTCCGGCTGTCCATGTGTATGTATTCTTACTTCCGAAATCCTGCAGCTTAAACCACTGGTTAGTCGATGGATTGTAGATTAAGAACTTATATGTGCAGCCACTCTTATTAGTTGATGCTGTAAGCGTGAGCTTATCTCCGGCTGTAACTGTTGACGCACTTGGGGTAAGTACTGCTGTAGGCTTATCAATCTTAATATTAACAGCCTTGCTTCTTACAACCTTTCCTGTGCTGTCCTTAACATCGACATAGAAATCTCTGTCTCCAGATGTTCCCTTTGTCCACACAAGTGTATTATTCTCTGAATAGCCCTGAATCCTTGCCCATGTATCTGTTGTCTTGTTATATACAAGGAACTTGTATGTATGTGTTCCCATTCCGCCCTGTGCATCAGCTGTGAATGTAATAGTGCTGCCACCATCAGATGCTGTCATAGAAGCCTTAAGCTCATCTCCAAATGTTGTACCATCTGTATTAATTCCATAGAAAGTAATCTTCTTATTGCTGCATATATACCATAACACCATTCCATTATAAACAATTGGTTCACAGTCTGAAAGCTGTCCGCTCATTGTATTGATATCACTTATAACATTACCATCTCCATCAATATATGTGTAATATACTGTGTTATCATTTTTAATTGTCCACATAACCATGAACTTGTTATTGTTTATCTTCACAAGATATGGAGATGTAGCATTATATTTACCGCTTATATCTGTAATCTGATTAGACTTTACAGTTCCGTCTTCCTTAGATTCTGTAAGAATATATATATTTTTTAAGCCTTCCTGCTTTTCCTGATTAATAGAACTTGCTGCAACAATATATGAAGTATCGCTTATCTCAAAACCTCCTATTGTTGCATTCGTTGTATTATCTCCTATCTGTCCTGATATTGTAAGTAAATCCGTAACATCACAACTATTATTTACAACTGCATGCTTATTACTATCCCACCAATATCCTATATTAGAGCAGAACTGTCCACCAGTAAAATCTGTCTTATACTTAATTAATGCCAGACTTCTAGGATATGCATCTCCATGATCCACAGTTACAATATGATTACCATCTGTCTTAATGAACTGATTAAATGAATGGCTTACATATCCATATGAACTATTACCTACATTAGTAAATGAATCCGTAATCTTCATAGTGCTCTCATCAAGCTGAATAGTAACATTAGCTTGATGATGATATCCATTATCACTTTTATACATTGTATGTGATGTCCTTATGAGCAGATATCCTGATGCTTCTGTCATTCTAAGACTTCCCGCCTCAAAAGGAACATATGTGTTACAATCATACAGCCCTGCCGATGTGATTCTGTTCCAGTTCTTATCATATTTAGTTATCCTGAAACATTCAACATCTGCCAACTCATCTGGGTTATTCTGTCCTGACACAATGTAATAAGCATCTTTTCCTGCATAGAATCCACCTGATAAGCTCAGTTCCTTATCAATTGTTTTGCTTTCTAACAAATTAAAATTAGAATCATAATATTCAACATAATAACCTTTGCTTCCTAAGTATACTCTCATCAACCGTCCATCATCACAGCCCACAAGATATGACCTGATAAACGATGCCCATCTGCTGTAATCATGCGAATATGATGTAGATACAAAGTCCGAACTGGTTACAATTTCAGCATCCGCCATTACCACTGACGATGAAACAATAACAGTTACAACGCTTAATACCATAGCAATTCTGCTCAGTATCTGTTTCATTTTTTTGACCTTCATATATTAATCCTCCTCATCTGTTGTCCATTAATATTTATGCAGTTATCTTCATCATTCTTTTTAATTTGCGAATAACTTTATGTATAAATATTGTTATATTGGATTCTTTTACATACCCTGCTAACTTTGTTATATCATAAGTATCTATGTTATTAAAGAACATTTTTCTTTTTTTATGCATTGGTACAGAACGTCTTGAATCAGCCGACGGCGGAAGAGCTTTATCAGTCTCAACCTGCTTTATCTGCAATTCACCCGCTATTTTCTGTATCAATTCCCTGCCTTTATCAGAATGTGTAAGAACAACTGATATTCCTCTGTCATCATCAAGCTCTGGAAGTACATTTTCAACCCCCCAGAAATCTCCTATTGTAATATCACTGTTTCTATTTATACCTTTAAATCTGCAGTCATGGCATGATGGACGCAGACATATATTCTTAAGAAACATCTGCATAAATATATCTTCATTAAGGTCTTTGCAATATTCTTTTCCATTATCAAATTCCAGTTTTACGCTAAACAGACGCCAGCCCTTGCTCTTATCTCTGAAGCTTATCTTTCTTACTGCTGACCCAGCCTGTTTCTCCTGATAATCAAGATATTTCTTCCATAACTTCGGGCTTGGAACTCCATGGCACAGTATGTCTATTGTAATAAGATTTTCATATTCTCTGCCCAGAACATTTTTTAATGCCTCTATCTGGCATGCTGTTCCTGAATACAGCACCAGCCTTCCTTTTTTTAATTCTTCCTGTGCTTCTGTGTAAGTATTCTCTGTATTACTCTGCAGATATTTGCTGCCTCTGAGCTTTTCAAGTCCTTCACTGCTCTCGACACCAATATGGTGAACCATCATATTCTCGTCAAATGAAGCTCCAAATACAATACCGCCCTGCTCTAAAACATGTTGGGCTATAAGGCTGAATACACCGCCCGATGAGCTGTTCTTCCTGATATTATCATCCTTAGCAAGTATTCCAAGAGTCTCTGTCTTTCCTGTCTTAGAAGTCTTATTAAGAATCGGACAGACTTTTTCACACATTCCGCATCGTACACATTCCTGAATCATGATTTCAGGATACCAGAAGCCTTCATTATCTGCTTTCATCTTAATACAATTAACAGGACACTGCACCTCACATGCTCTGCATCCACAGCAGTCCTTTTTATCAATTATATTAATCATATCTTTCCCCATTCTTTCTTCTTACATTAATTTCTTTAAAAATGTAGCCTTACCCTTAAGCATTTTATCTGCAAGTGCTGCAGTCTGCTTAAATTCATACATTCTATAATAAGCAGCCAGATATATCATATTAGGAACTATAAGACATATAACTCCCTTTACAATAATCTGTATTACTGCTCCTGCATTAACCAGACTGCATAAACCATATGTTACAACTGCAGCAGCTGCAGTAACAGCAACATATAATAGCAATTTCTTTACATACTGTATCATCTGGTCTTTCGTAAATATTACTGTAAAGAGATTATGTAAGAGCCACGGCATGCCTATAAAAAGCGTAGATATTACTGTCGATATAATTACGCCATATATACCCCAGAACTGAACCATCAAAAGATTCATAAAAAGATTCGCCAATGCCGTAACAAGCGGTCTGAATCTGTCTTCATGCCACATTCCTGCAGCATCCTTATATGTTGTAAATAACTGGTTGACCTCATAAACAAAATAATATATACATAAAAACACTACTGCCAAAAAGTTTAACTTCAACTCACTTCCAACCCATATCTCCATAAACGGCTGATACAGACACAGCAGACATATAGCACAGAATCCTGCTATCCATGTTATTATAAGTGTGAATTTTCTAAGATCCGCAAAATTCTTTTCTTTAGTTTCAACGATTATGCTGTTTCCAATTCCCGCGGTACATGCTGCAAATATAATTGTCACAATGCTTATTATTGAATTCATTATAAAGAAATAATTCTGATATATTGCAAGCATTGTCAATCCAAGAAATGCTGATATTACTATGGTATCAGCTGAATTAACTATTACCACGCCTAACTTGGAGGTAAATAAATCCCTTATTCTTCTGTTAATACCTGATATAACTTCTTTTGAAAGATTTCCCTCTGGTCTGTAATCAGGATACATGTGGGTTGCTACAACCGCTGTAAGTATATTTGTCAGTGCCTGCGCTGCCAGTGAAACAATTATATAAGCATAATAATTCTTTAAAATGCATAATGTAAAGAACTGCACTATATACTGTAATGTATTGGTAACAAGAGTAACCTTGCTTGCCACATCTGTTCTCTGATGTGCATCAAGCAGGCAGTTCTTATACGCAAACAGCCAGTACGAAAGCACTGTAACCGACAAATTTAATATGTACAAAACATATATATTAATATCCGCTGGAACATCGCTTTTTATTAATTTCGGAATAAAAGGCACAAGGCATAATCCTAAAAATGCTATTATTATTCCAATTACTCTGTAATATGTGCGGTACAGCTTCATTAATGCACATATCATTTTCTTATCATCTACTGCTATTGGCTTGTACATGCTGTACACCATAGCACTTCCAACACCTAATTCAGCCAGATTAAGAACCTGTAGAATAGATGTGAATAAGCTGTTAAGTCCCAGATACTGGATACCCATGTAATATATCATAAGTGTACGCATAATAAACGGCATAACTATCTGATATATCTTAAGCATGCAGCCAAACACTATGTTACGGCCCGCATTTTTCGTTCTGTCTATTTTCATTTTAATTATTTCCACCCTTACGATTTAAAAGACTGTCTTTTATAAATGTCATTGATTTCTTTCTCTGCTCATTAATCATATTATCAAATGTGCTAAAATCAATATCATTAACATTACCGTCAAATAGCTGCTCCTGTGCATCTATTAATCTGTCAGGCAATCCATATGTATTAAGTAAATCAACTACTCTGGAATTCATTGACTTAATTCCATCTGCACTCTGCCTTGTCAGTGTATAGAAAGGCCTATGGAATATTAACGAAAATACTGTTGCATGGAAAGAGTCTGTAATTACAAATGATGCGCCTGCAATATAATCTATAAAATCTTTTGGCGAATAATCCATTACTGCTTCATCCGCAAACTCTTTATCCTCATCCCTGAAATAATTGATTGCATGTGCAAAATTAATTATTTTCATAGATGTTTTTTTGCTTAATTCTTCTGCAAACTCTCTGTTTGCTTTATCTTGTCCAAGAAAATATGTAAATATATATGATTTTTTATCACTTTTATTATCTTCTTTATGTACTAATGCTTTCCAATCCTCATCTGTAAGCATAAGTGTCGGGTCTAATACAACCTGTGAATCAATTCCTGTATATTGTTTTATTATGTCTGCTGCCGACTTTTCTCTTACTGATACCGAATCAAAATGCTTAAGCCCGCCAAGCATTTCAACAAACCAGTCCTTAAAACCGCTGTTCTTTCCAATACTTGCCGCATATGAAATCTTAGGATAGTCTTCCGGTACAAACTGAAGCATATTTATCATCATGTTATTCTTATCAATATAGTCATCATTCCATACCTGATCACTTCCAACTATATATCCTGAATAGTCTTTAAGGCTTTCCTTTATGTTGTCCGGTGTATATATCTGACTGCTGTGAGGTATCTCCTGCATGAAAGCTCTCATATGCTTCTGACGCTTTTCTATATCAGCTGATATCACATTTTTACGCCATTCCATCTCCCGGTTATGTTTTGTTGCCTTTATCTCTGCAGCCGGATTCTTTATCATGCGAATTGCTTTACTTATTATTTTTCTGCTAAAGCTGACAGTCTCTTTCTTATAATGCCACACTGACAGCTGTTCTGACTCAATTCCGTTATCTTCAAGTGTCTTTTGTAATGCGTAGGCCTGAAGAAGCCCACCAATATTATAATTGTTATAATATAAAGTTATAATTCCAATCATATATGTCCTCATTTATACACTTAATAAATTACTAATACTCTGTAATAATACCGGAGATATTTTATATATCATTAAATATATTCTATATTTCTTTCTCAGCAGATGTTTCTGTCTGCCAAGATACTGTACAGTTTCTTTTTGCAGATTACGGATTTTCTTCTCTTTAGCATACGCAATTAATGTCTTCATATATAAATCTGCTGTCACGGCATCATACTGAATTTCTTTTTTTACCCCCATATCTGTTACAATATTTTCTATCTCTTTCGCTGCAAGATTCCACGAATCCATAACCTCTGCTGTCACTTTATGACTCAGGCTCGTTTCATTATCCATATTGTAATGATACAATCTATCACAGCAGTATGTTCCATTCTCAATATGAGCCATATATCTGCAGCAAAACAGCATGTCCTCCCACATAATATATGAATTATTAAATGTTATATCGTACTTTTCAATTATTGACTTCTTAAATAACTTATTCCACAGATATCCGTAACACGCTTCTTCTGGTGGATAACCGGGCATAAGCATCCTTTTTAATACATCAAGCCTGTCACAGCTGACCGTGCCTTTAGAATCACTGTCTGTTTCTGAGTCATCTGATATGCTGTATCCGCATATTGACACATCTGCGTCAGCAATTCCGCTCACTAATCTTTCAACAAGCACCGGCTCTATCCAGTCATCTGAATCCACAAAGCATATATATTCGCCATCAGCATACTGCAGTCCTGCATTTCTTGCACTTCCTGCACCAAGATTCTGCTGATGAATAACATTTACCTTTTCATATTCTGCTGCATATTCATCGCATAAAGCGGCTGAACCATCTTGTGAACCATCATCTATAAGTATTATCTGAATATTATGATATGTCTGTCCCAATATACTTTTTACACATCTGTCAAGCCAGTGCTCACTGTTGTATACAGGAACTATAATTGATACCAGTCCATTCATAATATTATTTTCCACCCTTACTCTTTTTTCTAAAATTCAATACAAATGTTCCATATCTTATTGAAATATGACAGAAGAATATATCAAATATAAAAATGCCTACAAGATAATATATCATTGCTCTTGCAAATATAAGTTCAAAAAATTTATTTGAGAAAAAGCTGAAGATTATTGCAAATCCGACATATGAATATATCAGCAGTCTGTAATCAATATTTCCTCTGCTTTTCTTGTACTTTATACTGTCGTATATCTTCTGGCAGAATATGCCTAAAAGTCCCATAGATATAAATACACCTGGTATACCAAAATCATTGTATAACGGCATGAGCTGTGTATATACATTTCCAAGTATCTTACCATCAATCCATCTATACTTATATACTTTAGGTATGATGAAATGTTCTGAACCAAGCATTTCATTTACCCATGAATATGTATCACGAAATGTTATTAATCCAAACCCATTACCTTTAATTCTTCCGTCCTTAATAAACAATTCAAGGTTCTTGACTGGTGCACCTATATAATTTGCTATAAGATCTACTACAGTTATATCAGACAATGTTCTTCCCTGAATTGCAAAGAGCATATTAAATACAATTATAGCAGCCATAATAAACAAAACACCTTTAATAACGCTGGCAATATTAATATTCTTTTTCCAGCCGTTATATCTCTGTTTAAGTACTATATAAATAATCACCGTTGCAATAATATACATAAAAAATGTAGTCCGTGTTCCGCTGAGAAGCGCACCTGTCATTCCCACAAATATATTAATATATATAAGTATATTATTCTTCTTTCTGCATATTATATTATTTACTGCGATATATATTACATAATAGATACCCGGCATATTGATAATCGTACCAATATTAACCAGACCAGAACTATACACCTGTTTTCCGCTTTTACCGGCATTATAATAGGCTCCAATAGCGTCAGACATGCCCGATAATGAAAAACTTCCTGTCGTTTTCATAATCATGATTATATACAATCCATATAAAACAAACTGAAAAAACAGATAGATACATAACTTATATCCATTAACCGCTACAGGCTCAAATCTGTATGAAGCAGGCTCTCTGCCGTTCTTATCAAGTATATATGTAATATAACTGAATATATTAAATCCTATCAAACCAGCCAATATGACCAGTATAAGTCTGTAATCATTAAATCCCCATACATCCGCATATATGCAGCAACACAATAGAGATACCGTAAATGCTGCTGTAATCAAAAATGCCGGTGCTGTCATATCTTTATTAAACAACTGCATGGTTATAATTAATAACACTAATACACTAAGCATTAAAATGTATATCATTGTTTAATTGTCCCTTCCAAGCTCAATCCTCTTCATTATTATTCATACGATGCAGCTTCATATATAATCTTAAATATGGAAATGGTATTTTCATTAAACGCTTGAAAAATCCAACTTTCCACTGTGCTTCCGATAAATCTCTTAAACATTTCTTGGGATTAGGTACATAAGATAATACTTTCTTAGGCCTTGCAAGATAATTCTCACTGCCATTGTTAAAGAAAATAAAATCTCCAAACATTTTTACATCCTGCATATTAGGATTGGTACCTGTTGTATACATATATTTAAACAGTGTTTTAACGTCACTGTTTATATAATCTGAAACTTTACTATCCTTAAAGTCTTTCGCAAAATTAACTGCACCCTTCTGAATATTAATTACATTCTGTGCCTCGTGTGACAATTCACCATCTTTAAGATATTCATACTCATATCTTACTGCAGCAACCACTCCGTCTTCTCTTGTTTCATAACATTTTACGGAACCTGACTGTTCTAAAAATAATGTTTCAAATAATGGTCTGAATGCAATCTCAATATCTTTATCGTTACTGTTATTAAGACAGTCAAACAGATATCCCTTTGCTTTATATCCGTTCTTGCCGAGATTTTCTCTTGATTTCTTAGATAAACCAAGATAATAACCTGTTATATTGTTAGATATTCCATTATTATTGAGTGTCTGTATCAAGTTCTTCTGCATAGAACCACCCCAGCCTATATCAACAACAGCAATTTTCTTACTGAAATCACACTGTTTAAGGTAATTAATAAGATTCTCAAATTCCATACTGGAATTATTAATCACATCTGATTTAATTCTTTGATATAACTTAACAAAATCGGGATTATCCTTTAATTCATCTCTCCTGATATGTCCTCTCAAAGTAAATCCGTATTCCTTGATTACATTTTCATAATCAGAAGCCTCTAGTCCAAGACTATCCAGAAGCTGTTCCATATTCGTCGTTGACAACAGCGGTGATTCATTAATAACGTACTCTATGCTGTTGTTATTGTGATATGAAGGAACTCTTAAGCTTCGTCGTGATGCCTCAAAATATCTGTCAGAAATCTTTTTATCATATCCTAATTCTCTGTATACTTTACGCATTATGAAACCATCTCTTGCCATAAAATATACTTCCTGTATTCCTTCTTTTACAAGATCCTCATACATCCATTTAATAAAGCCGTATAATACCGGACCGAATCTTTCATATCCAAAATTATAGAAATAATCCTCATCATATGAATGGTGATTACTTAAAAATGCACTTAAATATGCATCCTTATCCGATTCAATATCAAATTTTCTTTCAAGTCTGTATGTATTAGTTTTAATTTTACAAGATGAAAGTCCTGATTTCTTTGCCGCAACATAATCTGCCATAAAATTATTTCCGACATGGCACATGTTCTTACAGCCGTATTCTGACTTCACGTATTCATACAATTCACCACTTGATTTTGTTTTTCCTATCTCATTGGATACTATTAATGCCTCATATCCCTTTATTCCATTATTATCAAGAATTGACTGTATAACTTCTCTGCTAAGGTACATATCAGATATAAGAAATACTCTTTTATCTTTTACAATTCTATTATATATATCAATCATGTCTTTATTAACTGTACACAGACTATTCTCATACTCTATCTCATTCAACATGAGCTTCTGCTTATTATCTTCATTATTCGAATACATAATAGTATATATATCTTCAAGTGATACCTCGCCTAAAGCCTGTCTTGCAATTCTTTCTGCTCCGACTCTGTTTTCATAGAAACTATCGTCTCTCATGCATTTTCCCATGAGTCTGAAAACATCTGTTGGCTTAGGTACATCTCTTTTTATAAGAGTATCAAATATATCAAATGATATCTCACTATATTTTTCAAGCCTATTTTCTAATTGTTTATATGAAATAGTCTGAACATCGTCCATTATCTTTCTAATTGTGGATTTAATCATCAAATTTTCTCCATCTCGTTTAATTAATTTATAACTTTTGCCTTATTAACACACTTTGATTTTATCTTATAAAATAAAGATGACATATTAATCTTTACGAATCCAATCGCTTTACCCATAAATATACATAATGGCACATTGCGCATTCTCATTGGTGTAGCAGCTATTGACAATACCTTAGATTCAATTCTGCCTTTCTTAATAGCTGTATAACTAAGCTTGTCGTTCAATATATCTGAAATCATTCTCTTCTTGTCTGCTTTGCTGTTATTACTTATTGATATCTCCTGCACACACTGTACAAGTCTTGAAGCATAATATCCATATATAACACTGAGAATCTCTCTGTTTTTAATATTCCAGTGGCGGTACACTCTCATAATATGCTCAAACTGTTCTTTTCTCTTCTTATACAGCATGCTGTCAAAAACTGTAGTAGTTTCTGAGCCTGGTCTTGAACGAAAGAAATGATATCCGGCATTACTACATATAGCAACCTTATCAATATCCATAATAACTTCCATATTAAAATGTAAATCATCCCACTTTAACTCTGGAAATCTTAAATTATTGTCTAATATATAATCTGCCTTATATAACTTATTCCAAGGTACAGCCATCATCATATTATCAAAATAATTGTGCAGATTACCTCTTACTAACTCCTGTGAATTATAATTCTTCTCAGGTGTTGATACACTGTAGCTGTGTGCTACACCGTTTTCAAAATACTCCATTGTATAACCAGACACAACCAGCTTAGCATCTGTTTTTATAGCAGTATTGTATAATGCTTCAAGATAATCCGGCTCAAGCCAGTCATCTGAATCCGGAAAATACAGCCATTCTCCCTTTGCTATATCAATCCCCCTGTTTCTTGCACTTGGCGCACCACCGTTTTGTTTATGTATAACGCTTACTCTTTCATCTTTCTGAGCATATTCATCTGCTATACTTCCACATGAATCTGGTGAACCATCATCAACTATTATTAACTCAAAATCCTTAAATGTCTGATTAAGTATACTGTCTACACATTTTCTCAAGTAATTCTCTACTTTATAGACAGGTGTTATAACACTTATCTTTGCCATAATTCATCCCTCTCATTATATATTTATTATCTGTCAATCTTATATTATATATGCATTTTGATTTATTATCAATATTCAATATATTTTTCAAAAATCATTTTAACAAATTAGTAAAAAAATACACGAGCGTATCAAATGAAACGCCCGTGCATTCAATAATGATTAAATGTTATAGAGTTGAACTATTATTTAGTAGTTGTAACATTCATAACAGCACTTCTTGCAACATTGCCATCAGCATCCTTAACATCAATATAGAATTCTCTGTCTCCTGTTGTTCCTGCTATCCATGTTATTGTATTATTGCTACTGAAGTTCTGTACAAGTCCCCATATCTTTGTTGTCTTGTTGTATACAACCATCTTATATGTGTATCCTGCTTTTCCTCCAACACCTTCTGCTGTAAATGTAATTTTGTCTCCAGTCTTAGATGTATTAGAGCTTACTGTTGCCTTAACTGAAAGCCAGTTAGCACTTCCGTTACCAATAGTAACATTAAGAGCTTTGCTTCTTGTTACATTACCATCAGCATCCTTAACATCAACATAGAATAATCTTGTTCCATCACTTCCAGCTGTCCATGTAAATGTATTGCTTGAGCTGAAATCCTGTAACTTAAACCACTGGTTAGTTGCTGGATTAAAGATTATGAACTTATATGTGCATCCGCTTCCAAGTGTTGTCTGTGCTGTAAGTGTAAGTTTTGCTCCTGCATTAACAGTCTCTGAGCTTCCTGTAAGTGTTACCTTTGGTGCAGTTGCTTCAATCTTAACATTAAGAGCCTCGCTTCTTACCACATTACCTGCAGCATCCTTTACATCTACATAGAAGTATCTGTCTCCAGCACTTCCCTTTGTCCATGTGCATATATTCTTACTGCTGTAGTTCTGTACAAGTCCCCATGTTCCTGTTGTCTTGTTATATACTATAAACTTATATGTATATCCTTCTTTTCCACCTGCAGCTTCTGCTGTAAATGTCACTGTCTTATCTGCTTCTGTCTTTGATGCAGTAATTGTTAACGGCTTCTCTACTGTTCCTGTTGCAGGAATTACTGTTACATCTGTCTTCGCATCACATACTGTACAATGGTGGCTCTTGCTTCCTGGTGTTGTCTCTGTTGCTTCAACATCTACTGTCCACTCTGTACTGAAGCTGTGTCCCTTTGCTGGGATTGTTTCTGTGTATGTCTTCTTGTCACATGTACCTGTTGTAGATGTACATGTATATGTAAGCACTCCTGCCTCTGTACATGTTGCCTGCTTTGTTATCTTTGACTCATACTTATGTGTATGTGTTGTCTCTGATGTTCCAGATGGTGTATATATCATATAGAAAAGATTCATTGTATCTCCCTTTGTTATCTCTACACTTCCAGCTGCAACATCAACTGTTACTATGCAATTAGAATCTGATGCGTTCTTTTTTCCGTTAATCTTTACATTCTTACCACTTTCTCCAAATACAAGTGTAAGCTTTCCAGCAAATGGCGCTGTGAACTTAATGCTTGTTGATGACTCCATCTTAAGGCACTGTGTAAGTGTAAGTCCATTATACGTTACTGTTCCCTTGTTTGATGCAAGATTACCAGAAATCACAAAGAATGAACTATTTGCATCTGATGTTGTAAAATTATGTACCTTAGAATCTCCTGTTGGTACTTCTGGTGTCTCTGTTCCACCTGTTGAACCCTTCTTTGGAATAGATGCTGTTTCTTCAGCCCCGCATACTGTACAAGAATGACTCTTAAGTCCTTCTTCCGTCTCTGTTGCTTCTTTAACTACTTTCCATTCGCCATATGTATGAGCTGTCTTTGGAATCACCTCTGTGTATGTCTTCTTATCACAAGTTCCATTAGTTGCTGTACATGTATATGTAATAACGCCTTCTTCTGCACATGTAGCCTGCTTAGTTACCTCTGATACATAATGATGATAATGTGCATTAGGATCAGCCGCATTAATTGTAATTGAATTAATAGTCATATCCTTAAATGTACCTGCTGCCGGATTAACTCCATTACCACCTGACTGAACATTATATGGCATAACCATATACGTTCCAGCCGGAAGACCTGTAACAGTACCACTTCCTACCTGGAAGCACTCACCAGTCTCATTAACAAGACAACCTGTTGTAGTTAAATCTTCTGATGCAAATGATACAGTAACATCTACTGTTCCACCTACCGTGAATGCATATACAGTCTTGCTAAGCTTTCCTGGCTCTGCTGTATATGGATAATCAGATATATTAATTGGTGTTACACCAGGTGCACAATATGATAACAATGAACACTCTGAAGCAGTAACATTCTCTGTTTTCTTAACTGTCTCTGGCATGCAGCCATTGTATACCTTAAGAACCTTGGCTGCATCTGTAACACTTGTCTGTAACTGATAATCACCACTTGGAATATATGAAAGTGATGCATTAGTATCAAAATTCTCATATTTGTTGCCAGATGTAACCTTAGTTGACTTATCTGTAACAACCGTTCCTGTCATTGCTCCAATACAAGACGAAAATGAATCATTATAGCTTTTAATTGCTCCTGATCTTACATCCATAGGATTCTTTGTCATAAAAAACAAATTGTACTCTGAATATATGTATGCATTGGCTCTTGTATTCATGGCATAATCTGTTGTTCCTATAAACTGGTTATTGTAGAAATGCATATTAGCCTGGCGTCCAAGAGGCTGTCTTGCTTTACATCCCTTCCAGATATTATGATGATATGTAAGATTATACTGTAACGATGTATCTGATGAACCAACAAGGTTAGTCTTATGACATCCTTCAAAGTAGTTATATGAAACTGTTAAATATTCACCACGCTTGAAATCACATGATCCATCACCTTCAGCCTTATCTGATTCTGCAGGTCCTGTTATAGAAGGGCTGTAAAACTCATTGTTGTGGATCCAGCATCTTTCAACTGGAGCTGTTATAACAGAGCCTTCCTGAACACCTTCCATACCAATAGCATCTTCTGGCTGATTCATAAATGTAAGATTACGAACCTCAAAGTTCTTTCCTAATCCAGCTGCTGTTGTTGATGTCTCAGACATAAAATGAATTCCCCATCCATCCATAGCTGCATCTGTACCAACACCTTCAATTGTTACATCCTTTGCTGACTTCATACGTGCCATATGACCGTTGTCGCCAACACTTCCGCCATAATCATTAGAATCATAATCTGTAAGGCCATCAATAAGTCCTGCATTAGCTGCTGCCCATGTTCCTGTCTTATAAAGACCAGACTCTGATACTGCTCCGACCATACGAATTACTAATGGTATATTATTCTCAGCAAGTAACTGGAGAATACCCTGATTAGTATTACCCTTGCCGTAATATGTCTTTCCTTTCGATACCTTCTTACACTCTGTCTCATGACCTGCTTCACCACATGCCTTACCGACTGAGTTAAGAATATTACCAATGCCTGAAACTGTTACTCCACCATAAGAAAGTGTAACTGTATTCTTGTTTTCATCTGTTACATAAAGAACAATTGCGTTATCCTTTAATGTACCATCATCATTATAAGCACCTACACCATCAGTATAATTGTAATGCGCATATCCCGATCTATCCTGTGCATTAACCTCAATTCCTGACTGTGTATATGTACCTGTCTTAGTAGTAACCTTAAGAGTATATGTACCTGGCTTTAACCCCATTACATCAACTCTTGCTCCGTCAGCTGTATCTCTGACAAGATACTCAAAGTCCTCTCCTGTAAGAGAACCACTAACTGGACCTGAATATGATACTGCAGTAACATCGGCATCCTTAACACCTTTGATAGTTGCATACATCATTTCATTCCATCCACCATAAGTAGTAAAACTTGTTGCAGATGCTGCATAAGTCATACTTGGTGCTGCTATTGCAAGATTACTTACGATTAACAATCCTGCAACAACCTTAGCAAACACTTTTCTTATTTTTTGCATGACATTTTCCTCTCCTTTTTCCAAATATGCATACAATTGTGAATTATGAATAATCAAAATTCAAAATCTAGACTCATATTACCATTTTTGCACAAATTATTCAAGGTTTATTCACAAAAAATTCATATATATGTACGAAAAAGACACACAGATAATCCTATCTATGTGCCTTTCTACCATTATTATGTTTTTATTATTTTGTTATAACATTCATAACAGCACTTCTTGCAACATTGCCGTCAGCATCCTTAACATCGATATAAAATTCTCTGTCTCCTGCTGATCCTGCAACCCATGTTATAGCATTATTGCTACTGAAGTTCTGTACAAGTCCCCATGTCTTAGTTGTCTTGTTGTATACAACCATCTTGTATGTGTAACCTGCTTTTCCTCCAATGCCATGCGCTGTAAATGTAATCTTTTCTCCGACATTTGTTGTATTATCACTTACTGTTGCATTAACTGTAAGTCTATCAGCACTTCCGCTTCCAATAGTAACATTAAGAACCTTGCTTCTTGTTACATTGCCATCAGCATCTTTAACATCTACATAAAACTGTCTTGTTCCATCACTTCCAGCTGTCCATGTGAATGTATTGCTTGAACTGAAATCCTGTAACTTAAACCACTGGTTAGTTGCTGGGTTAAAGATTATGAACTTGTATGTGCATCCGCTTCCAAGTGTTGTATGTGCTGTAAGTGTAAGTTTTGCTCCTGCATCTATTGATGTAGAACTTCCCGTAAGTGTTACCTTTGGTGTCTCTGCATCAATCTTAACATTAAGAGCCTCGCTTCTTACCACATTACCTGTAGCATCCTTTACATCTACATAGAAGTATCTGTCTCCAGCACTTCCCTTTGTCCATGTGCATGTATTCTTACTGCTGTAGTTCTGTACAACTCCCCATGTTCCTGTTGTCTTGTTATATACTATAAACTTATATGTATATCCTTCTTTTCCACCTGCAGCTTTTGCTGTAAATGTTACCGTCTTATCTGCTTCTGTCTTTGATGCAGTAATTGTTAACGGCTTCTCTACTATTCCTGTTGCAGGTATCTCTGTTACATCTGTCTTCGCATCACATACTGTACAATGGTGGCTCTTGCTTCCTGGTGTTGTCTCTGTTGCTTCAACATCTACTGTCCACTCTGTACTGAAGCTGTGTCCCTTTGCTGGGATTGTTTCTGTGTATGTCTTCTTGTCACATGTACCTGTTGTAGATGTACATGTATATGTAAGCACTCCTGCCTCTGTACATGTTGCCTGCTTTGTTATCTTTGACTCATACTTATGTGTATGTGTTGTCTCTGATGTTCCAGATGGTGTATATATCATATAGAAAAGGTTCATTGTATCTCCCTTTGTTATCTCTACACTTCCAGCTGCAACATCAACTGTTACTATGCAATTAGAATCTGATGCGTTCTTTTTTCCGTTAATCTTTACATTCTTACCACTTTCTCCAAATACAAGTGTAAGCTTTCCAGCAAATGGCGCTGTGAACTTAATGCTTGTTGATGACTCCATCTTAAGGCACTGTGTAAGTGTAAGTCCATTATACGTTACTGTTCCCTTGTTTGATGCAAGATTACCAGAAATCACAAAGAATGAACTATTTGCATCTGATGTTGTAAAATTATGTACCTTAGAATCTCCTGTTGGTACTTCTGGTGTCTCTGTTCCACCTGTTGAACCCTTCTTTGGAATAGATGCTGTTTCTTCAGCCCCGCATACTGTACAAGAATGACTCTTAAGCCCTTCTTCTGTCTCTGTTGCTTCTTTAACTACTTTCCATTCACCATATGTATGAGCTGTCTTTGGAACTACTTCTGTGTATGTCTTCTTATCGCAAGTTCCATTAGTAGCTGTACATGTGTAAGTAATTTCTCCTTCTTCAGCACATGTAGCTTTCTTTGTTATAGTACTTACATAATTATGTATATGCTTTTCTCCTGATGATACGCTTCCACCACCTACTGATACAAGAGATGTCTTGTATGCATTAAGCTTATCCTTTAATGGCCTGTTGAGTGAATAGCTTGTATCATCAACACTGTTATCAAATGTCCACTTGAAATCTCCGCCCATAATACGTCCTGCATACTTAGTTACAATTGAAGGAACATCTGCAGGTGCATCAATATCAGCAGTATCAACACCTAAATCAACCTTAGTATCAAAATTAGAATATGTCTTTCCACCCTGCTTTGCCTTATAAGTTGAAGGTACTGTTTCACTTCTTGATGTTGCAAGATATGCATCGAAATCAGTTGCACTTGCAGTTGTTGTACCAGCATCCGAATTAGCATATATAACAGACTTCTGACCTTCCATATAGTTGTTGTATGCCTTGATGACACCACCATTCTCTCCTGAGAATATTCCACCTGCCAGAACATCACTTCCCTGCATTGAACTGAGCATTGGATAATTACAATGTCTGAAATAGTTAGCCTCTACGAATGCCTCACTATCCTTTGCAGCGCCTACACCATATTTAGAATTACCATCATAGTAGTTATTATATACATGAACTGACATTGTTCTGATACGAGGATGTCTTGAATCAGAATGGTCAAACCAGTTATGGTGATATGTAATCCAGTTCTCACCTGACTCTGACTTCATGCCACAAAGTGACATCTTTCCTGAATCCCAGAAATGATTGTAAGATACTGTTACATACTGTGAATTATCCTTTAAGTCCATAGAGCCATCGCCCTTAGCCTGGTCACCATCTGAACCAGCATCGCCATAAAATATATCGTTGTTATGAACCCATACACCAAGTGACTGCTTAAGAGATATACCATCTCCGTCTTTTCCACCGCCCCAGTTCATAAGACCAAGGTTTCTTACTTCTATGCCTGTTGACTGGAATACAGCCACACCTGCTCCATATAAAGTAGCATCATCACCAATACCCTCAAATGTTACGTTAGCTGCTCCCTTAACACCAATTGCATATGCTGATGATACATCTTTGCAGGCAAGTCCGCTTAATGTAACCTGACCTATAATACGGATAGCAACTGGCTGGCAGTTACTCTTATCCTTAATTGCCTGTGTAATAGCTGCTACACCTGTATATTCTGTGTTACCAATCTTCATCTTAACTGTATTCTTATTAGCTTCTGTAACATAAAGAACAGATGCATTAGACTTTAATGTACCATCGTTATTATATGCACCAACGCCATTCTTTACCGGTGAATTACTTGAAAATGTAAATCCGCTTCTGTCATGTGCATTTACAGTAAGCTTATCTGAAACGATAGCAGCTGATGTATTCTCCTTGCCATTGTTCAGCGGAACAATCTTCATAACATAATCGCCTGCTTTTAATCCTACAGCATCCGCTCTCATGTAAGATGGATACTTTCTGATAAGCTCATCGTCCAACTGGACATAAGCTGAATCTGAGGCACTTGCAGACTTAACATATACATTGTAACCTGTAGCTCCTGTTACAGGTGTCCACTTAACATATGCTGTCTCAAGCCAGCCTGATGCTTCTGTTATTGCGCCAGAAGCTGCATGTACTGGATTCATGTCAAATACTATAACTGACACTGCCACCATTACACATGCAAGTAATGCACTCATAAACTTTTTTACTTGCTTTTTCATTTTTCCTCTCCTTTTCCATTTTATGCACATTTTTGTGCAAATTTGATATGTTTTATTCACAAATCAAGTTTATATTACCATTATTATACAATATTTTCAACCGCATTTTACATGTTAGAGAAAATTTTTCGTCATTTCAACACATTATTTCTTTTCCTAAAGCAAATGAATATACAATTTTTTCTTTTACAGTTTTTCCGGTAAGCTGTTCCAACGCTTTTGCATAGTAATCAAGCTGGATTGCGTATCTTTTGACAAGCTCTTTTTCCCCCGCTTTGCCCTTCATAACCCTGTCAGTCTTATAATCAACAATCACAAGTTCTCCGTCCTCTTCAAAACACAAGTCAATTATACCCTGTATAAGCTGTCCTTCGTACTCAAATACAAAAGGCTGTTCTCTTCTGACACTGCCACAGTTCATCGCATTTGCAACTCTCCTGCCTGTATCTGATTGTACAAATGTATATATATCCCACGGATTGACACTTTTCACCTGTAATTCATTCATCTTGCCTGTTTCTAACATTCTGTTAATATCTGCTTTAACTCCATCAAGGTTCACACTCACTGAATAGTCAAGACATTCCATAACCCTGTGATATGCGCTACCACGCTCATTAGCAGCAAGCTGCACTTCCTCCCCGCTTATGAACTTTGGAATTATGCTGTTTGTCTCATCACATTCTTTCTTTTTAAGTGCTGTCTTCACAGATTCATCCATGTAAGCATTTTCCTCTGAATCATCATCCGCCTGCATAGCCTTAAGCTGCGAAACCGTCAGCTTCATCCTTCCGGCTGCGTTATCATCAGGAACATACTCCGGAAGCTCCTCTAATAAAGGATAAGACACAGCTTCCATAATTTCATCAGCCAATCCCCCGATTCTAACAGCATTCGCTTCACCAGCCATCTCCCCGGATTCATCCACATCAGCCCAAGAATCCTCTCCGGCATCAACCATCACTTTAAAGCTGCCTTTCAATTTATCTGAATCCATAAGACACACTGGCATTATCATATCAAGATAGTTCTTTATATTCTCACTGTCTGCGAAAGACAACATTCCATCTGCTGCAAGTTGCTCAGCCCTTCCTCTGTATTTATCAATTGTCTTGTCTGCATCTTTTACAACTCCGGTGATTATCAGTTTTTCCCTTGCTCTTGTCATTGCAACATAAAGAAGTCTCTCTTCCTCTGCTATCGACTCTCTTACAATTCTTCTTGCCATAGCACCTTTTATAATAGTAGGTGTCTTCGTTCTTCTTTTAAGGTCAACATAATCAACTGCAATTCCTAAGTTCTGGTCTACAAGCACAGGCGCAGTTGCGTCCATAAAGTTAATGCTCTTATGTGCTCCTGCAAGTATTACAATCGGAAATTCAAGACCTTTACTCTTATGGATACTCATAATTCTTACAAGATTCTCATTATCAAGACTGGCAGCCCCCTCTGCAAAATCTTCGTCAAACTTCTTAAGTCTTTCAATATATCTTAAGAAATTAAACAGACCAGAATAGCTTGACTTTCCATATCCCGCTGCTCTTTCCAGCAGGACATTTAAGTTAGCCTGTCTCTGCGCTCCGGCAGGCATTGTTCCCACATAATCGTAGTAGCCTGAATCATATATCATCTCCCAGCACAGATCATATAGTGGCTCAACACTGCTCTTGTCTCGGTATTCTGTGAGCTTTGCAAGAAATAATGCACATTTGCCGGACAGCTGCTTAACATCCGTCTCCTGTATCTTATCTGCTCCGCCAAGCACTGCAACCGCTTTCAAATGTTCATACAGGTTGTTATGTGTATTCTTATCTGCATGCTCCCTGCCAAGCTTTCTCACCATTCCAAGCTCCGCTGCCGTAAATCCTCCAAAATAAGACATCATTGCCGCCGCAAGGCTTATCTCCTGAACCGGATTATCTACTATTGTAAGCATACTTAAGATTACCTGTATCTCACGCACGCTGAAATATCCTGTTGACGAATCTGTATACGCCGGTATCCCCCTGTCCATCAGGGCATCTGCAAATGTATCTGCCCAACCTGTAACTGACCTTGTAAGAATTACTATATCCCTGTATTCTGCCGGTCTGTATATATTCTCATCTGAATCATACACATTTACACCAGAAGCAACTATTCCCTCAATCAGTTTTGCAAGCCTGTCTGCCTCAAGCTCTCTTGTCGTAGCTTCTTCTTCATTCTCTGAAGATATAAGAATTACATCTGTACTCTTGTTGGCTTCATCACCATAATTACTGTCACTGTATTCAGGATATGGAAACCCCGCATTAAGCCTTACAGATTCGTCATACCCGATTCCTGAAAAATTCTTATTCATGATATGACTGAACACATCATTGGCACACTCAAGTACATTTTCCCGGCTTCGGAAATTCTTCTGTAATTCAATTCTAACATTATCGCCAGTCTCGCCGTATGTATCGTACTTCTCTATGAAAAGTTCCGGGCAGGCAAGACGGAACTTGTATATGCTCTGCTTTACATCTCCAACCATGTATATATTGTTATTCTCACCGGACAGTCTCGTCTTTGACACCGCATTAAGAATAACCTCCTGCAGCTGATTGGAATCCTGATACTCGTCTATCAGTATCTCTTCAAATCTGTTCGCAAGCTTGTCGGCAGTCTCTGTGTATACAAGCTTTCCATCTTCTTTCTTTACAAGTATTGAAAGAGCAAGATGTTCCATGTCATTAAAATCAATTATGCCCTTCTCTCGCTTCACCTCTGAAACACGCTTGGCATACACCTTTGCCACTTTAAGTAAAGTCCGTATCTGGATGCCTGCCCCCTGCATGTCTGCAAATATTCCCTCATCATCTTTCAAGAATATCTTATCATTAAGCCGTCCTATGTAATCTTTAAACAACTTTCGCTGCCCCTTAACATATTCCTTAATATCCGGGTCTGCTCCTGCATCCTTCTTTCTTGACAGAGCTTCAAATGAAAATATTCTTATCCTTCTGCCAAGCTCTCCAAAATCCTGTGAATTAATCATCTCATTAATTCCAAGCAGGTCAGACTGCAAAGCACCTGTATATGCTGCAGGTCCTGCCGGCTCAGAACAGATATCTACTAATCTGTTGTATTTATCACGGTAATCAAGAAGTGCATTTTTAATTGAATCATACAGCTCCTTAATTGCAGGATTATCGTAAGTCTCATCATCATAAACTAACATGCACTCGTCAAACCACTCATCAATCCACGGATTGCTTCTTGAAAAACGGTATATTTTATCTATAATGCTCACAAGCCCTGAATCGTCCCGTCCCATGCCAAATGCATCAACAAGATTAAAGAATTCTTCATCTGATTCGGCATAGAATTCCTCAAGCACATCTTCCAACACATCATTTTCAATAAGCTTCTTCTCACCCTCGTCCATTATCCTGAACCCCGGGTCCAGATTAACCTCTGGAAAATGATTTCTGATTATCCATAGACAGAAACTGTCTATCGTTGTTATCTGTGCGTTGTTAAGCAGTGTTATCTGTCTTAAAAGGTTCACATCCCCCGGATTCTCGTCAAGCATTGAATCAAGTGCTTTTCTTATCTTGTCTTTCATCTGGGCTGCTGCCGCCTTTGTAAATGTAACAACAACCAGCCTGTCTATATCTATATTCTTGTCAGGGTCTGTAATCATGGAAATGATTCGCTCTACCAGAACAGCAGTCTTTCCTGAACCGGCAGCCGCCGAAACCAGCACATTACAGTCTCTTGTATCAATCGCGCTCTTCTGCGCCGGTGTCCATTTTCTTTCCATTCTCATCAACCCCTTCCTTTATATTATTCCATAATACTTCATCATCGAATTTCTTTAATTTTCTGTAATTGCAGCCTGGCAAATCCACTGAAAATCCACACACTGCCCCATAAGGACATCTGTCACAGCTTGAAAACTGTCCATCTTTATAAGGACTTCTCCTGATATCACCACCTGCAATTCTGTCCGCAGTATCAATGGCTCTTACATCAACGAATCTTCCAAGTATATTAAACTGCTCTGTATTCATCACCTTGCTTCTTCGTGAGTCAAATCCGCCGTCAGCCTTTCTGCTAACTGGAATATTAAGTGATGTACCCTCGGTATTGTCCATCTTCTCGGCAATATCCTTATCCGAATTAACCATTCCTTTAAGACGCAGTTCACCCTTAATCTTATCCTCTATCTCTTCTGCACTCTCTGTTGTCGCAGATACAATCGGGTCACTTATGTTGTAGTAGAACACTCCGGCAGGAATCACATTTTTACCCGGACGCATCTTCGCCACAAGCTTCATTGCCGCTTCCATGTAGACCATAAGCTGGATATCAATTCCGTAGTAGGTCTTTACTATGTTGAAATCCTTCTTTCCTGTCTTGTAATCGATAATTCTTACATATACATCTGTGCCGTTTTCGCATATGTCAACGCGGTCAATTGTTCCGCTCATAAGCTGCTTTCTGTCTCCGTCCCCGACTTCCATATTGAACTTATGCTCGAATACAAATGGCACGAAATCACCACATTTTAACTGTTCACCCATCGCCCATACAGTGCGGTCTGCAAGGTCTTCCATCCGCTTAATCATGAATGAATTACGGCTTGAATCCTTAAGGATACTGTTCTGGTATATGTCAGTAATTGCAGCGACACTTCTTTTTACCATCTCGCGGCGCTTCTCCTCTGATATCAGATAGTACGACTCACCGTTTTTCTTGATTTCGTCGCACACCTCACGGATAACCGCATGCAGTACGACGCCAAAGTTTACTGGTGAAAATGTGAATTCTTCCCTTTCCTTCAAATCAACTCCATATCTTAAGTAATACCTCAGCGGACACTCTGCAAAGTTCTCAAAAGATGTGACGCTTCCGACAAGCCTGCCGCCAGTAAGTGAATCAATAATATTCTCATCTACATTTGCAGCAATTTCAGTATTATCAAAGCTGTTAGCCGCCCGCGGTATTGTCACATATGAATTCTGCTGTGCCGTGTCTTTGTAAGATAACTTAAGGCAATGTGAAAACATTTTTCTCATGCTTCTTATAATATATGAAGGCATCAGCGCCGCACCCTCGCTGTTTTTTACCGCATATGACATGTAAAGCTTCTCCGCACTCTTTGTCATAATAAGATACAGATAGAATCTCTGTGTAAATGCTTTCTCTCTTACGGAAGCGGACATAACAATCCCTTTATCCTCAAGATACTCCCTGTCGCTTTCTGACAGAACGCTTCTTGAATCAGCTTTCTTAGGTACATTGCCGTCATTGATTCCGACAAAGAACATGACCTTGATATTGTCAAGACGGGTTCTTTCTATATCTCCGATAACAACACAGTCATTGGTCTGCGGAATAAGTCCTATCTTGATCTCCTGAAATCCTGACGCAAGTATCTTGTTAAATTCTTTAATACCAACCTTCTCGCTTCCAAGAAGGGCATACATTTTATCTAATACTTCTATAACTTTCTTATATAACTGCGCATATTCATCACCAGTGTACTCGCTGTCATTAAGCACACTTACCTTCTGTTCCATATCTTCACGCACAAGGAACTCATAAAGTGCCTTTACCATATCAGCAACATTTGATTCCTTTGACTTTAGCACTTCTTCCAATGGATCCAGCATATCCGTTATCATTGTTCTTAGTGAATTAAGCTTCTCAAGGTCAGTATTATTGACTGTTCCCCTGAACTTTCTTATCCATGGTTCATGCCATTTTCCCCTGCCTCTGATTCCAACTGCAACACAGTAATTGTCTAACAGATCAATATCTTCGCGCTCCATTCCGCTCATTCCGGTTCTTAGGAATCCTAATATGCTGTCATAGCTGTAATTATTCTCTATTATTCCAAGTGCACCGTTAATTGCCGCAATAAATGGATTGTCCGTCACATGGCGCTTGTAATCTAAGAAATATGGTATATCGTTCTGCTTTAATATATTAGCCGCCAGTTTGCCGTAGCCATCCATGTCCGCAGTAACTATCGCAATCTCGTTATATCTATATCCACACAGTCTTGTAAGTCTTATTATTTCTCCTGCTGCAAATGTTAATTCTTCCTTGGCAACAGCTCCCTCATATATAACGATATTGTCAGTCTTCTTATTAAATCTTCCCGAATTGTTTCTGAAAAGATTCTGTTCCAGAAAATCCAGTTCTTCTGAATTCTTAAATCTTGAATTAACATTTACAATTACATTCTTTCCCGGTACTGCTTTTCCTGCAATATACACAGGTTCAAGGACTTTCACATGTTCTTCATCACATATCTTATAAAGCTTTGATACGCAGTCCTTACTCATGAAAAAAAGTTCTTCCCTGCCTCTTACTGAATTTTCACGCTCAGATGCATCAATTGTCAGAGAAACATATATCTTCGGACACATTGATAAAAGAATTGTCATTAAATTGTACTGAACCGGAGTAAAGCCTGTGAATCCGTCAAATACTATCTCGCAATTCTTTATTCTCTCTGACTCTGTAACCTTGCTGCATAATTTATCCAGTATTTCTTCTTTAGTTATATAATTCTTGTCTATGTACTCTGCAAATGCGTTATATACAAGTACTATATCATCAAGCTTATACTGAAGTGCTGCACTTCCCTCTGAATCACTGTATGCTGCACCTGCCGCATCCTGCATAACATCCGGCTTGATATCATACTGAAGCATCTCCGATATAACAGACTTCATCTCTGACACAAATCCTGTATTAGACAGATTACTTCCAAAATATTTTAATCTGTCCTTGTTCTGCTCTAAAACTCTTTTAATAATCAGATTCTTTCCTGTATCATCAAGGACTTCAAGATTATCCTCACCCACTTCCTCAAATACTTTATACGCAAGCCTTTCAAAGCTCACAACATCTATATTAAGTATTCCTTTTCTTGGATGCATGGACACCAGTCTTTTCTGAATTGCCATAGTGTACTGCTCAGGCACAACAACTATATAATTCCTGTCAGGATTCTTCATTGACTCTTCAATTATATGCGTATAAAGATAGTGCGATTTACCCGCACCTGAGCTTCCCAGAATTAATTGTAATGACATGTGTTACTCCCCTAATCTTTCTATAATAGACTTTACCATCATTTGCTTTACCATAATGCACTTTTTCATATCATGTCTCATCATGGTTCGAAATCAACCGCTTCATATTCCACCGTATCTGAATAGTCCCACCATTCTCCCTGATAGCCTGTAAATCCGTTATTTTCCATAGCATTCTGTAGAATCATCACATTTTTCACAGCCTCTTCATCTTCTATATCAGAATAATTCCTGTCTGCTTTTAGAGAGAAATCATCAAATTCTGTCGGCATTGATATAACACTTCCATCAGCAGCAACCATTGTAATATCCACTGTTCCTCCAAGATTATGCTTTTTCATTCCGTTAGCCGGATTTGCCACATAATTAGGGTCCGGATATACTTCCCATAATTTCTGCTGTGCCTCAAACGGTCTGTATGCATCCCAAATCTTTAAGCTGTATCCCTGCTGCTTCAATTCCTTTTGTACCTGTGCCAGCTTCTTAACAGTTCCATATCGGAGGTATGCTTCCGTGAAATCGTATATCTTTACCCCTGTAAAGTTATTCTCTGTTGCATATCTTAATTCCACATATATGTCCGGTATATATTTCTTAACAAGTACATATTCGTCATCCTCTGGTTCTTTTTCAGTTGTAATCTCCTGTGTTATAATTTTCTGTGCTGTCACTTCCTGTGCTGCAGTCTCCTGTATGTTCGCCGTCTCTTTTTCTGATACATCATCTGTTGTGACATTTTTCTTTTGTCCACATGCTGTCATGCCTGCCGCTATAATCACTATTACTGCAAATGTTTTGATTAATCTACTGTTCATAATCATTCACCTCTTCATAAACCTACCATTTCATCATATTTAACAATTTAGTAGGTTTTTTTCAAGCTATGCATTATCATTTAATGAATACATTTGTAATTAATATACCACATTTTAATCATAATCTCCCACTCCATACCATATATTTTGTAATAATGAATATGAAGGGCAGGTTTCTTTGTGATGAGTCAGACTAAAATTGTTGTTATTCCATTTAAAAAGCTCCTTATTGGAGCTGTTATCGCTGCTATTATAATAGCTTTTATTATATTCGCTGTTATCCGTCTTGGCAGCAATAGTTCTGATAATTCCAGGAATACCACTAAACCTAAGAGCAGCACTGTAAATGCTTCTGCTTCTTCTAATATTGAGACACCCCTTGATAATGCCGACGCTCCTAAATTCTGCCCCGGAGTATATACCGCCTCTATTCTGTTAGACGGCAACCCCGTTGATATCCAGGTCACAGTTGATTCCTCTAACATTAACAGCATTGAGCTTGTTAATCTTTCTGAATCAATCACAACTATGTACCCTAAGCTCACAACTTCATTTGATGAAGTTGCTGCTAAAGTCATGGAAGCCGGCACAACCAACATAACCTATGATTCAGCCAACAGATATACATATTCCGTCTTTATAGAAGCAATAAGCGCAGCCCTTAAAAAGGCTGCGCCATGATTAATATCTTATATTTTCTGTCTTGTACCCCACATGCCTGCTAAATCCGTCTGCCACTACTTAGAATAAGTCACAGCCTCACTATTCTCATCATAATCAAACATGCCATCATTCTTCTCTTCAAGTGCCTTGATGATGTGATATGTATATTCATTATATGGTGTATCAATTCCAAGTTCTTTCCCCATGCGCATCATTGCGCCGGAGAACATATCTATCTCTGTGTGTCTGCCAGCGTCAATATCCTGCAGTGTTGAATATCTTGCTGTTGGCGGAACAGCGCTTCCTCGGCTTGAGTTATCTGCACACCTGCTCATATCAATGCCTTTGGCAAGAGCTACTGCTTCAACCTCCTTACGTAATCCTTCGCTGATTGCTTTCATATGCTCACTGTCAGTATAACAGCCAACACCTGCTCCAATAATAGCCTGTGGAAGATTGTTACAGATATTAAGTCTATACTTGCTCCATATCTCTTCTTTGATATGTTCAGTCACTCTGTAATTAAGTCCTGTTCCATCAAATAAATCTCTTATTGCCGCAACTCTCTCACTCTCAAATGGTGCAGTTTCCTCTCCATATATAATGCCTATTGTAGTCTCAGGATTGAACACATATTCCTTACCTTCGCGGTGTGACGCCACCTTTATAAGTGAATAAATGATATGTGATTTATCTATCTTGGTAGATATTATCTCTTCACTGTCAACACCATTCATAAGACTCATGACAATTGTATTCTCACCGACGGCTTCCCTAATGTCATCTAATGCACCTGCAAGTGCGCCGTATTTTAATGATACAACAAGAAGGTCAACACCTTTTGCTTCCTCTGGGGTCAATACCTCCGGGTGGTATGTCTTTCCATTAATCAGACAGCCTTCTGCCTTAAGTCTTTCCGCTCTTTCGCCCTTTGCAATAACGCTTAAACTTATATCCTTCTTTTCTGAAAGTCCCCATATAACATAAGAGCCGACTGCTCCTGCTCCAAGTACTGCCACTGAATGTATCTTCATATACATTTTCCTCTCAATCTTTGTAATTTCTTCAAATATATATACACTTCAATTCTTTCCGCGTCAAATGCTTTTATCTTCCTACAATATCGCCCTCTTCAAAATCGTAAGTCAGTTTCTTTCCATATGCCATGACATATGCAGCACATTTCTGCTCATAGTCTGTGTGCTGCATTCTTAAACTTGCTGTTCTTTCATCAAGCTGTCTGTCCGGATATATTACTGGCAGGACATGTACCCTGAATGTGTGCAAATGTATACTTTTAACCTGCTGTTCAACAAACAGTGAAATCACCGGCACATTAAACTTTACCGCATACAGATATGCACCTCTTTTGCATGGGCGGGGCTTCCGATAATTAAACCACATTTCCTGCTCAGGATATATAAGCACAAGTTTGTTTTCATCAAGTGCATTCTTAATCTGATTAGGAAACTCAGTCTCCATAAACCATTTCAGGCTGCTTACGGGCATTGTGTCGGCATATTTTTGCATATACCCGACAAAACCTTTCATTGCAAGGTTAGAATCTTGATTAACAATACTTATTCTTCTGAATCCAGCTTTTCTCATTGCAAACCTGACAATTGCAGGGTCTAACGGGCTGAAATGATTGCATGTTACAATCGCAGGACCTCTGATTCCAGAAAGATTCTCAAGTCCGTCAACTTGTGTTATAAGCCCCACCGCAGAAGTCCCGGCATGAAATATAGCTTCTGCAATATATTTCTTCACACAAAAACCATATGCTGTGCGGTAATCAATATAATGTCTTAGTAATGCTTCTTTATCTTCGCGTAACAGCTTAGGGTCTCCCGGCTCAACCTTTGAATTCAACTGATTAAGGCTTACAGCCGTCCTAATATTTTCATAGACCTGCTCCCTATCACCAATCATATCTCCTCCGACATAATTTATTTTGCAGCATCACTGCTATCCTTAACGAAACCACTATCCACAACAAATCTGCTTCCCACAACATCAGAAAACTTAACCCCATCACCGTCCGCAATATTCTCAGCCCTTGCAAGAAGCTTCTTTAAATTCTCACGGTCAGCTTTCCTTTCATTATCCCCATACTGCTTGCGCTGTTTAATCAGCAACGGATAAAATCCCGACTCCGCCGCATACTGCCAGAAATACTCCTCATACGGAATCTCGCTGTAATGCCACGGCTTGTCAAACAGGTTATAATGTATCAGCTTCGGTCTTGCTATATACTCCCCGCCCTTGTTAGGCATAACATTCCATTCCTTATCAAGAAAATATATTTCTTTTGCACACATAGCATTAATATAATCCTGGTCAGGTGCAACACTGTCAAAGTGATATTCAGCCATAAGCTTTAAGAATCTGTCTGCCAGATGAGCCTGTCTTATCTTATCAAGATTCATAAGAAGCACTCCTGAATTGACATATTCATCCCGCTCTATTCCCACTACATTTTCAATGTAATGAGCCAGTATTGTATTCTTTCCTGCAAATGTATCTCTTACTGCACCAAACATTGCATCTCCCATATCAACTGAATAAAGCTTTGCAATGTCATCATTTATTACGGTATCAGAGTCAATATACACAGCTTTATTAAGCTCTGGAAAAAGCTCTGCAATAAATAACCTGAAATATATCGTCAGTGTAAACTCGCCTGAATAAAGCCTGTTTTCCTGTCTGTCAGTAACTGTCTGTCCAAAGCTTTCAGAATATTCGTACATTTTCTTTCTTATATCAACGAATTCAATATCTATGTTTTCATAATCCTTTATCACATTACGAAGCTGAATCATCGTAATATTCTTCACATTATCGCACATAACAATAATGCGGTAACGCTCATCACAAGCCACATGTGCAGCCAGCGATTTAAGGCACACTGCCAGATATGGTGCGTACTGTTCATTAATCGAGAAAAACACAGGAATACGCGAAACTGCCATGTACCCTTCATGCTCCCTGTTATAAGAATCCAGAAGCTCATCATATTCATGAAGCCCAAGTATTTTATGCATTTTATCAATCTCCCACGGCTTGACTGAAACAGTCCTTATCACCGGAAACACCCGGAAGGTAGTTGTAAAATGCTGAAAAACAGTGTTGTCATGCAGCCTCCTCTGGTCATTAAACTTTCGTCCGCACAGATTAACTCTTGTTGCAAATGTATTAACAGCCGTCTGGTCAGGCATAAACATTTCCTTTCTTATGCACTGTTCACGACATTTCTCCAGAAGCCCGTTCTGTCTTATCATCCTCATATTCATAAGCATTACTCCGGAATTAATGTAACCATCACCGAAAAGCCATCTGCCATAATAATCAGAAACTCCCGCAATCTCTATGCCATCCATATTCTGATAATAAAAATCCCTGAAATCTTTTCTGCACAACACATCAGTATCCAGATAAAGAACTCTATCCTTAATATCTGTCTTATCAGCAAAAAGGCGCAGCATACAGCACGCAGTAAATCTGCTCTGCATATTTGCCTCCGGCAGCTCCTCAACAAAATATCTTGTAACATCAACAAGAAAGATATTTACTTTAATGTCCGATTTATTCAATTTTTCTTTCAGATATTTTGCAAATGCTTTATCAACTGGCTTGTAATTAATACCTTTTTCCCTGTAATCAACCGTGAGAATATATATATTTAACGGTTCATCCACATTTTTAATAAGAGACATTGAAGATAAAAGAATCCCCTTCTGCATTGGTTTATCACCACAATACAATATGTTCATAAATCCGTATCCTTTCTTAAATTATTAAATATGTCTGATTTATCCTCTCTGTATTGATTTTCCCCAGTTTCTTAAGTAAAATACATATAAGTTTTAAACGATAATTAAAGAATTGAGGAATGTTATGATATTTAAGATTTTCAAAAAAGATTTGAAAGGTCTTAGCAGGAATATTCTGGCTTTAGCCATTGCGCTTGGTCTGTGCCTTATTCCATCGCTTTACGCATGGTTTAACATATATTCCAACTGGGATCCTTACGCAAACACTGCGTCTGTTCAGATTGCTATTGTTTCTGAAGATGAAGGCTACTCTGAATCTGATGATTCCACTATCAATATGGGAGAACAGATTGTTGAACAGCTTCATTCGAATGATAAATTAGGCTGGCGTTTTCCGGAAACTAAAGATGAAGCCATGAATAAACTGAATGCCGGGAAGTACTATGCCGTTATCGTTGTTGGTGAGGACTTTTCACGAAGCCTGTATGACTTCCTTGACAATGGTCTTAATCCACCAACAGTTACATATTATGAGAATTCCAAGAAAAATGCTGTTGCTTCCAAGATTACAGATACAGGAAAAAGCACTCTTCAGAACACTATCAATTCCGAATTCATTGATGTGTGTGTTAAGACTATTATGCAGGGACTTAACGAAATAGCTGAAAATGATCCTTCAATTATTGAAAAGACAGTTAAGGATTTACAGAGTGTATCTGCCAATATTAATTCTTACGATACCATGATTGACATGTTTATTAAGAGTAATTCAGACCTGGCAGATAATCTTGCAAAGCTTCAGGAGGTTCTTCCACAGATTAAAGATGTTCTTACCGGAACAACTGATGTTGCTGATATTGCCAATAAATCTCTTGATAATGTCACAGATGATATTGCAAACCAGATTGATGCGCAGCTTAAAGCTATGAATGAATTAACTGACAGTGCACTTGATTCTCTTGATAAAGCTATACAGCTTTCAATAACTGATGTCGGACAGGCTGGCGTTGAGCTTAGTAAAGCCAACGAACAATTAAAGGAACTTATAAACCAGAATAAGGCTCTTGAAGACGCTATTGATTCCCTCAGCAAAGTAGATGGCATTGACCCGGCAGTTATCACCGCCCTAAAGTCAGCTCTAGCTTCTGTTAACGCTATGGAGAATATCGCATACAACCTTGTTCAGCAGTGTGCCGATATTCTTACTGATTCACCTGAAACACTTCAGGCAAAATACCAGTTAATCAAGTCTGTTGTTGAACAGTGCCGCACAGAGCTTCAGAAGAGCCAGACAATTATGCAGACTGCAGTAAGAACTAATGTTAACCTCCTTAAGGCTTCCATTAAGAATGCCGTAAGCAGCCTTGCCGCTAATATAAGCAGTGCCGGAGACAATATTAACGGAATATCACAGATGCTCCTTGGTGTGAGTGATATATCTGTAAATATTAATACAACTCTAGAAAGCACAAAAACATTACTTGATTCACTCAACAAAAGACTTGATACCATATCTGGTTCAGTAGGAGATATAAGTTCATCTTCTACATATAAACTGATAATGGATTTCATCAACTCTGACGCACAGTCAATAGCGTCATTCCTGTCAGAACCTGTACAGGTAGAAGAAATTTACGTCTATATGCAGACTAACTATGGAACAAGTGTTACACCTTTCTATACAACACTTGCTCTCTGGGTTGGAGGAATTGTTTTAGTTGCCCTTATGAAAGTAAAGGTTGACTACGAAGATGATGAATTCAAGGATGCCACAGAACATCAAAAATATATGGGCCGCGCGCTCCTGTTCCTTGCAATGGGACAGCTTCAGGCTCTTGTAGTTGTTCTTGGTGATTTGTACATTTTAAAAATTGACTGTACTCACCCATTCATGCTGTGGCTTGCAGCCGCTATAGCAAGCTTTGTATTTACATTATTTATATATACACTTGTTCTTACATTTGGTGATTTAGGAAAAGCTATCGCTGTAGTTATGATTGTGTTACAGATTGCCGGTTCAGGCGGAACTTATCCAATAGAACTTCTTCCTGAATTCTTCCAGAATGTGTACCTTTACTTCCCATTCCCTTATGCAATCAATGCCATGAGGGAGGCAATAAGCGGATTATATCAGTGTGATTACGCTGTATTTCTTGTGAAATTATGCGCTTATGCTGTTATTTCCCTTATTCTGGGACTTGGAATCAGAAAGTCACTTCTTGAAGTACGCGAGTTCTTCGAACGCCGTATGAAAGAAACACATTTTATGTAAAGGAGAAATGAATTTATGCAAAATGATGATTTTAATATAGATGTTGTTATTGCGGAAATCACAGCATTTGCAGAAAATATGCACGCTAAGAACCAGCACAAGAAAAAGGTCTGCTTAAGATGTATGATGATTATTCCTTTAGTATTCATGGTGCTTATGTTTACCATGGATACAGCTAAGGTTGTTTATCTGCTTCTTTGGGTAATCTCACTTTTTATATTCTGTGCTTATCTTATAGTTATTGATTATATTGATGACAAGCTCGCAAGAAAGCTCAATGAGCTCAATATTGAGATTAAGGAAAAACAGGCTGATACTTCTCTTACAGACAGTATCAAAGCATTTTTAAGTGAGGTACAGTTATGAAAAATATATTTAAGATTATACGGGCTGACCTTCGCCACATAAAAACAAATGTAATTGCACTATGCGTAATTATCGGTCTTACCGTTATTCCTGCATTGTATTCGTGGTTTAATATCCTGTCAAACTGGGATCCATATGGACAGGCTTCCACAAGCAGGATTAAAGTTGCCGTTGTATCTGTTGACAAAGGTACTTCTCTTGAAGGAACGGAGCTTAATGTCGGTGACACCATAATTGATGCACTTAAAACTAATAACACTATCGGTTGGCAGTTTGTTGCTTCATCAGATGAAGCAATCGAGGGCGTATACAGCGGTGAGTATTATGCAGCCCTCGTTGTTCCAGAGAATTTTTCCAAGAATCTTATAAGCTTCTTAAGTGATTCCATGGAACATCCTCAGTTAAAATATTACTGTAACCAGAAAGCAAACGCTATTGCACCTAAGATAACAGACAAGGCTAAAACAGCAGTTCAGCAGCAGGTAAACCAGACATTTATAGATACAATCGTATCTACGATTGCCGGTACTGGCGACTCAGTTATCAAAGATGCAGATAAAGAAACCGGTTCTCTTATGGATGCAGTTATTAACAGACTTACATCCGCAAGGACTACACTTTCAACATACGATGTAATTCTTAACTCAATGCTTGCAATTACTGACCTTACATCATCAATAAGCAGCAGTTCAAACAGTGCTGCACCGCAAGTTTATACACAATTACAGTTACAGCAGCAGCAGTTAATAACCTTACAGGCACTTGTAAATGGTAATTCCGCTGAATCTTTAAATGAATTATCATCTGCTCTTTCAAACCAGATGTCCCAGATTCAAAGCATTATGAGTTCATTAACAGAGCTTTATTCTGACATGAACATGGATGTTGCAGACCTGTCTGCTGCAATTAAGCTTACATCGGGCTCACTCACTCAGACTAAAGAGCTTCTCAGTGACCTTGAGACAAAGCTTGATAATGCAATTAATACATTAAACACAATCACTGAACAGGATACATATGGTTTATTATCAGAGATGTTAAATGCAGATGCCAATACTTTGGGAGATTTTCTCTCTGCACCTGTAAATATAACAACAGAGCAGGTATATGCTGTTAAAAGCTATGGAACAAGCGCTTCACCATTCTACACAATACTTGCACTGTGGTTTGGTGGACTTATACTTGTTGCTATTATGCACACACCTGTGCATCCTGCTCCGGACATTCCAGCAGATGCAAAGAGATATGAAAAATTCTTCGGAAGGTATTTTATCTTCTTTGCAGTAGGACAGCTTCAGGCACTGCTTATAACACTTGGAAATCTTCTCTACATAGGAATCCAGTGTTACCACCCATTCCTTTACTGGGTTGCATGTGCATTCTCAAGCTTCGTATTCACCTTCTTTATGTACAGCCTTACTGTTGCATTTGGAAATATCGGTGAAGCACTTGGAATTGTCCTGCTCGTTATACAGGTTGCCGGCTCAGGCGGTACATTCCCTATAGAAGTACTTCCTAACGCATACCAGATAATATACCGGTTCCTGCTCTTCCCATATTCAATGGATGCATTAAGAGAATGTATAGCAGGAATGTACCGATACGATTACATTAAGAACCTCGCATTTCTTTCAATATATATAGTTGTTTCGCTGATTATTGGATTGTTCTTACAGAAACCATTTGAGAAGATGAATCATATGATTGAGAGAAGTAAGGAGAAGTCGGGGGTTATGCTGTAGGAAGTTGCTCCCCTAAAGCACGCCCAGCCGTGTATATTAGTAAAATCAAAACACGCTTCCGCTCGGATTCCGACGCAGCGGTACTAAGATTTATAAAGGTTTGCCGCCTATGGCGGCTGCCTTTATAAATCAAGTGCCGGCGTCTTCATACGGTTTTGATTTTACTAATATACACGGCTGGGCTTTTCTTTACCGGACAACTGCTCCGCCCCGCCTTTGGCAAGGTTGGGGCGGGAGGAAGTCCAATCTGGTCCGCTGGCGCGTCCTTTTTTCGACTTCGGTGTGCCTTCCCTCCTCTTTAACGTCCATTCCACTGTAAATCAAAAAACTCCCGGAAGTTTGGAGGCAGGTGGTTGTGTAGTGTAGTTTCAAACCGTACGGAAACGCCGGCACTTGATTTTGCGAGGGAGTCGCCAAAGGCGACAAGCCTCTCAAAATCTTAGTACCGCTGCGTTTTCGTCCGAGCGAAAGCGCGTTTGAAAATACACTACCCAGCCACCTGCCTCCCACTCCCGGGAGTCACTTTTTCTAGAATAACCCAGTTATTACCCCATCATCATTAACATCTATATTATATGCCGCTGGTGATTTTGAAAGTCCTGGCATTGTCATTACTGAACCTGTAAGCACTACTATGAAGCCTGCACCGGCTGATACATATGCTTCTCTTACATTCATCTCAAATCCTTCCGGACGGCCAAGTAATGTAGGATCATCTGAAAGTGAATACTGTGTCTTAGCCATACAGATTGGAAGATTACCAAATCCTAACTGTTCAAGCTGTGCAATCTGCTTGTTAGCTGCTGGTGAATAATTAACACTTCCTGCGCCGTATATTTCTTTAGCAATTGTCTCAATCTTTGCTTTAACCGGCTGGTCTGTTTCATACAGGCAGTGGAAATTGCTCTTCTTTGTCTCAAGTGTCTTAAGAACTTTTTCTGCAAGCTCAATTCCACCTTCTCCACCTTTTTCCCATACCTTGGCAAGGGCGAATTCACAGCCTTTATCTTCACAGAACTTCTGTATATAATCTAATTCTGCCTGTGTATCTGATACAAATGCATTAAGTGTAACAACTACAGGCACGCCATATTTCTGCAAATTCTCGATGTGCTTTTCAAGGTTTACGATTCCCTTCTTTAATGCGTCAAGATTCTCTGCTGATAATTCTGTCTTAGGTACTCCACCGTTGTACTTAAGTGCTCTTACTGTTGCTACTAATACAACTGCATCTGGCTTTAAGCCTGACTTACGGCACTTGATGTCGAAGAATTTCTCTGCTCCTAAATCTGCGCCAAATCCTGCCTCTGTGATTACATAATCTGCCATCTTAAGTGCCGTCTTAGTTGCTCTTACTGAATTACAGCCATGTGCAATATTAGCAAATGGACCACCATGCACTAATGCAGGTGTATGCTCAAGTGTCTGGATAAGGTTAGGCTTTAATGCATCCTTTAACAATGCAGCCATTGAACCTACAGCCTTGATATCTGATGCTGTAACAGGCTGTCCCTGATAATTGTAGGCAACTACCATCCTGCCAAGTCTTTCCTTTAAATCCTTCATATCTGTTGCAAGACATAATACTGCCATAATCTCTGACGCAACTGTGATAACAAAATGATCCTCTCTTACAGTTCCGTCAACCTTAGAACCAAGACCTACAACTATATTTCTAAGAACACGGTCGTTCATATCCATACATCTTTTCCATGTAACACATCTTGGGTCAATTCCAAGTTCGTTGCCCTGCTGTATATGGTTATCAAGAAGTGCCGCACATAAGTTATTAGCTGATGTGATTGCATGGAAATCGCCTGTAAAATGCAGATTAAGCTCTTCCATAGGAACAACCTGTGCATATCCACCACCTGCTGCTCCACCTTTGATACCGAAACATGGGCCAAGTGATGGCTCACGAAGTGCTATAACAGCCTTCTTGCCAAGCTTTCCAAATGCTTCTCCAAGCCCTACAGTAATTGTTGTCTTTCCCTCTCCTGCCGGAGTTGGATTAATGGCTGTTACAAGAATTAACTTTCCATCTTCATTGTCTTTGACACTGTTAATGTACTCGTCTGATATCTTAGCCTTATACTTTCCGTATAATTCAAGATCATCCTCGCTTATGCCGCATCTGGCTGCAACATTCTTAATTGGCTCCATTACTGCTTCCTGTGCAATTTCAATATCTGTCTTCATAATGTTTCTCTCCTTTGCTTTAGCCTTTTCGTGCCTTGCAATCCTGCCTTATCAAAATTCCTAAGAAGTTCCCTTCCTAATATATCTTTACATAAAAACAAGAGGCTACAGGCGCACTTTAATACACCTATGCCTCTGTTAAAAACCTGAAAGATTCTCCCCAAGCAAATCAGCCTCAATATTTCTCATCTCTATGCTTAGAAATTGCTTCTTCGGTGCTGATAATTACAGCTCTCCAGAGTTCCGTCCATAACCGGTCCTTTTGCCTGAGAGTTTTCGCTGTCACCTTCGGCGCTGCATTTTTACACAGTCTCTCCCGATTATATCTTCCGGATATTACCTTAATAATAAGGAAAAAAGCGTCTTGCTTTATCTGCAAAACGCCTTCGTTTTCAACAATAATATATAAATTGACAGAGTTTGTCAATAAGCAACATTTAACAAAATTATTTATTATATTAGGAAATAACAGTATTCAATTGAAAAAAATGTTGTTTTATGATAAAATTTATCTTAATTTTTTATAAAAAGGGAGAATACATAATATGTTTAGTAAAATCAATACTATTCTCGTTACTATTGACGCATATGTCTGGGGAATTCCACTCATTGTCCTTATACTTTCAGTTGGTCTGTTTCTTACTATCAGACTTAAGGGTGTTCAGTTTACTAATCTTGGACGTGCTTTTAAGTACATTTTCAAAGACGAAACTGATGGAAAGCATGGTGAAGTGAGCAGTTTCGCAGCACTATGTACAGCACTTTCAGCAACAATCGGTACAGGTAATATCGTAGGTGTTGCTACTGCTATTGTCTCAGGCGGTCCTGGTGCATTATTCTGGATGTGGCTTGCTGCCTTAGTTGGTACTGCTACCAAGTACGCAGAGTGTCTCTTAGCAGTTAAGTTCAGACAGGTTGACGAAGACGGTCATGTTGTTGGTGGTCCTTTTAACTACATTGAACATGGTATGGGACCTAAGTGGAAATGGCTTGCCAAGATATTTGCTTTCTTTGGTATAGGCGTTGGTCTTTTAGGAATTGGTACATTTACACAGGTGAATGGAATCTCTTCTGCTGTTAATAATTTCTTTGATTCTAACAACGCATGGACTGTTTCATTATTTGGAAGAACATATTCATGGACTGTAGTTATAAGCTGTCTTATCCTTACATTCTGTGTTGCTCTTGTTCTTATTGGTGGAATCCAGAGAATTTCTAAAGTTGCTCAGGTTATTGTTCCTTTCATGGCTGCAACATATTTTTTAGCAGGTATTCTTATTATTTTATTTAATATTACAGATGTTCCTGCTGCCATCCTTACAATTGTGCAGAGTGCATTTGGTCTTAAGGCCGCTGCTGGTGGTGCCCTTGGTGCCATGGTTGTAGCTATGCAGAAGGGTATTGCAAGAGGTATCTTCTCTAATGAGGCCGGTCTTGGTAGTGCACCTATTGCCGCTGCCGCTGCCCGTACCAATGAACCTGTACGTCAGGGTCTTGTATCTATGACAGCTACTTTTATTGATACTATTATCATCTGTTCAATTACAGGTATTGCAATTGTTCTTACAGGAGCTTACGATATGGGACTTGAAGGTGTTGCAGTAACAACTAAAGCATTCCAGTTAGGACTTCCATTCCCTGATGGAGTTGCTTCATTTATTCTTATGTTATGTCTCGTATTCTTTGCATTTACAACTATTCTTGGCTGGGATTATTATTCTGAGCGCTGCCTTGAATACCTTACTAATGGTAAGAAGAAATGCATCAAGGCATACAGATGGATATATATCCTCTGCGTATTCATCGGCCCTTACATGACTGTATCTGCCGTATGGACAATTGCAGATATATTTAATGGTCTGATGGCTATTCCTAACCTTATTGCACTCGTTGCTTTAAACGGTGTGGTTGCTAAGGAAACTAAAGATTATCTTGATAGAATTAAGAAAAAAGAAATTGATTAATTAAGCATTAACTGCTTATGCGTATAAAAAGCCCCACTCCGGATTAGTCCGGAATGGGGCTTATCTTACGCATTATCTTCCTCTATCATACATTTTTATAAAGAAATTCAATGTAATAATATAACGCATTTGACCGATATATAATGTAGAAGTAACATTTTGAAATAAGGTCCAAGGAGGGATTATTGCAGCAAATGGAGTTATTCGCAATTCAAAAGTGTACCCAGTCCAGACTATCAGTAATCTCAAAGGGGTAGGACAGGATAATACCAGTGCAGAACACGGTAACAATGGACAGTCTCACAGACAGACAATAACTATCAGAGTTAATCCTGAGACTTATGCTGATGCACCAGCCGATTGTTATACAGTTACCTATAACCGTAACAGTCAGCTTCAGGCATTTTATTATTGCCCTCGCCATGAGTATACTTACTAATAATGGACGAAGAAAAACAACTCTTAATCAGAATGTATATTGCTGATTAAGAGGTGTTTTCTTATGCTCTACGCTTCAGCTTTATATATATGAGTTGCAATATTATTGCACACGCAATGCCAACTGAAACATAAGATATTAAATCCGTATTGACATATGTCGGGTTAAGACTTGCTGTTCTGCCAAGAAATCTGTTACTGAATAACGTTCAAGATGATAACTGTATGGGTGCTGGCTCTGATTTAGTAGTATATATTGTATAAATCCACTATAATGTTGTTAAACATTTCCTATAAGAATATCTATATTTCAAGATTTATAGGCATATTATTATTGATTAAGAAATGTCTTGTCTGATTTTTTTGTCATGATACCTATAGGTAGTCGTATATTCTGACAGCTTATAGGTATTTTCTGCACATTCTTCTCTCGAATCAGACATTATCCTTGTCAGAAAGCTAAAGATTGCCTATAGATAATGTGGTTTTTCATGATTTATAGGTATTTACAATGAAATCTGCGCTTTATGAGCAGAAATCCTAATATTTCTGCCTATAAGCAATAGAAATAATATCTTCTTATAGGTTCTGCTCTATATTCTGCGACCATCTTGCTGTCAGATGCAAATGTATCACCTAGTTGGACGATACACTATTTTGCCCCATCATTTATGTTCATATTTTTCCTAGTAGATAATAACATTTTTATCCACCGATATAATATTCTCCTAAACCATGTAATTTTTGTGTAAAGAAAAAAGCACCATGTTTCAGGTGCTAATCTTCATAATGGAACTTGCAGGAATATATTATCAGATTTTGATTCATGTCCATATTATACGTAAGTCTGTGTTCGTCTGTGATTCTTCTACTGCACATCTTCCTATGCTTTAATGGTTTCTAAAGGAATAATCATAGGTAATAATATATTTTCTTCTAAATCATCAATCCGTATCCATATACTTTAAGATATGTATCACGCCTTCTTTCCACCAACACCATTAATATACATCAACGGTATTCCGAAGAATGCCATTCCTCCAACAATATTACCTATTGTAACAGGAATAAGATTATTAAATATAAAATTCGGTATATTCAATGTACTAAGCTGCTGTGCTGTATAACCATATTGCTCCATAGCATCTTTCACATATAACGGATTAAGTTTTGCTATCATTCCTGCAGGTACATAATACATATTAGCAACACAATGCTCATAACCGCTTACAACAAAAAGCAGTATTATAAAAAAACAACATAACAGTTTTCCGGTCACATCCTTTGCACGTGCCGCAAGCATAACTGCTGCACACACAAGTATGTTACATAATATTCCCGATGCAAGCGCTGTTGTAAAATCAAGATTACATTTACCAAGCGCTACTTTAATTGTATATGCACCAAGTATTCCCGATGAATAATTATACTGCCCACTTACATAATCAATACATGTAAGCATTAACGAGCCAAGAAGATTTCCCAGATATACTACAATAAGCATTCGTATAAGCTTAAGTGCTGTATGTTTCTTCTGTACAGTTGCCATAATTGCCAGACAGTCTCCCGTGAAAAGCTCAGCACCTGTCATAACAACCATCATAAGTCCCATTGGGAATACAACTCCTGCAACCAGACGTGCAATTCCTACATTGGCGATATCATGTGCTGCCACACTGCTTCCTGCTGCGCCAAATGCAATCATCATTCCTGCAAGTATGGCTTTCATAAAAAGCTTGTATGCTGGACAGTCAACCTTCCCAACACAACCTTCCACATAATTCTCTATCGCTTCTTTCATAGATAACATCTTTAGTTCCTCCCTGATTGTGTATTCCTACACTTCAATCGTTTTGTTTTAACTGTGTATACAAAATACGCTTGCATATTATAGCAAGCTGAATATTTATTTACAAGTATCTTATAAAGAACAATTCTACATGCTTCGGCACCCCTTTTGGACTTTCTCTGTGCATCACACCTCTCTAAGGTCCAAATCGTCAGACTGACTCTTCCCTTTTGGACTTTAACACGCCTTCCCACCGCTTCAACGTCCGATCTGCCGCGGCTCGGCTTCCCTTTTGGACTTCAACACGCCTTCTGAAGTGGTAATCTAAAAGTAGACACCAACCCAATTATTGTAGACATTATTTATATATAAGAGTACCATTTTTTATAAGGTAGTCACTTATACAATAATGGAATCATGGAGGTGTCACATGAAGCACAGTTTAGAAGAAAGAATGGATATAGGACGACGTATGTATTTACACGAGATTACTTATAAAGAGGCTATGGAGATTTATGGTCTTAGTGAATCCTGTGCACATAAATACATGACAGATTATAAGAAAGCACAAGGAATTCCTCTTGCTAATACAGTGCCTAAAATGAAAAATTCAGCAGTCTTAAAATCATTGTCTTCACCTGACATTGATACATATATGGCTATGTCCAAAGAAGAATTAATAAATGAACTTATTATAGCTAAAGCGAATGAATTAAGGGCAAAAAAAGGATACGAAGTGAAAGGAGCTGGTGCAAACAAGGAGTACAGTATTTTAAACAACAAGAATACGAAATCATAATGGAAATGTCATCTCAATTTCCTGTTAAGCATCTATGTGATGTTCTGGATATTAACAGAAGTGGATTTTATAAATGGAAAAAACGTTTAGAAAAACCTTCTGACAAATTAAAAACTTTAGTATCCAATCTTATATTATTTAAGGAATATCATAGTAAATATCCATCACATGGATATAGATGGTTAAATGCAAAAATTCGTCTGGATACAGGACTTATGGTATCAGATCAGTATGCTCATAAGCTATGTAAAACAGCGGGCATAGCAAGTGTTTCCAAGCATTATCGATACAAAAAGCCAGGAGATCCTTATCGCATTTATCCAAATCTTCTACTGACAGGATTAGATATAACAGGACCTTTACAGTGTGTTGTAAGTGATATGACCGCATTTCATTTAAAGGGAAGTTATTATGAACTAACACTTTTTATGGATTTATGGAACAATGAAATACTTTCATATTCACTTTCATCACGAAAAGGTGATCGTATGACATATATTCACGGGTTAGAAGGATTAATTGAACTTAAGAAGAAAAATCCCGATCTTGAAATGGTGTTACATACTGATCAAGGATCTGTATATTCTTCAAAAAGTTTCAATGAATTATTGCCACTATATAACATAGTTCATTCAATGTCTCGAGCTGGTACTCCAACAGATAACGCTGCCATGGAAGCAATCAATGGTTGGATCAAAGCAGAGATATTTAATGATTTCCATCTTACAAGTAATGAAAATATAACATATGAGGTGGAGAAATACATCAGATTCTTCAATGAAGAACGTCCGGCATACTCTCTGAATTATCTGACTCCAAAACAGTATAGGGAGTATTATGCTCATTAAATGATGTATAAAAATATAAAGTGGTGTCTACTTTTTGTTGACTAGTACATTCCCACCGCTTCAACGTCCAATTCGCCGCGCTTTGGCTTCTCTTTTGGACTTCAACGCGCCTTCCCTCTACTTTAACGTCCAATCCACCACGCCATGTCTCCCATTACCCCTGCACAACAAAAAAGCACCTGTCTGAACGCTTTTCACAAGCGTTCTGGCAGGTGCAAACCCACATATGTATCATAAATTCTACTTTCCAGATGTTGCCTTAAGTCTTGCCATAGCTCTTGCAAGTGCTGCTCTTGAGTGATAATACTCATGGATACTCTGCTTCTGGCGAAGTCTCTCCTCTGCCCTCTGCTTAGCTTCCTCTGCTCTTCTTACATCGATTTCCTCAGGCTTTTCTGCTGTCTCAACAAGAAGAGTTACACGGTTGTTAACGATTTCAACAAATCCCATTCCAACAACAGCATGAATCCACTCGTCGCTGCCCTCTGGCTGGAACTTCATCTGACCTTCATCAATTGCAATAACCATATCTTCATGATGGGCAAGAATTTCCTTCTGTCCATCGAACTCAGGCACAATCAGAGAACGGCATTTGCCAGCGAAAAACACCCGGTTAGCTGATATTACTTTTAAATAAAATGAACTTGTAGCCATTAGTTTTTCCTTTCTGGCAGGATGTTACTGCATCTTCTCAGCCTTTTTAATAACATCATCTATAGTTCCTACATTGAAAAATGCGTTCTCAGGATATTCGTCCATCTCACCATCAATAATTGCCTTGAAACCTCTTATAGTCTCCTTTAATGGAACATATACACCAGGAATACCTGTGAAGTTCTCAGCAACATGGAATGGCTGTGATAAGAATTTCTGAATCTTTCTTGCTCTGAATACTGTAACCTTATCTTCATCTGCAAGCTCTTCCATACCAAGAATAGCAATGATATCCTGTAATTCCTTGTACTTCTGGAGGATTTCCTGAACCTTTCTTGCTACCTCATAATGCTCCTCACCTACAATGTCCGGCTCAAGAATTCTTGATGTAGAATCAAGTGGGTCTACTGCCGGGTAGATACCCTGTTCAACTATCTTTCTTGAAAGAACTGTAGTTGCATCAAGATGTGCAAATGTTGTTGCAGGTGCAGGGTCAGTAAGGTCATCGGCAGGTACATATACTGCCTGTACTGATGTTACAGAACCATTCTTTGTAGAAGCAATTCTCTCCTGTAATTCACCCATCTCAGTTGCAAGTGTTGGCTGATAACCTACGGCTGAAGGCATACGTCCAAGAAGTGCTGAAACCTCTGAACCAGCCTGTGTGAAACGGAATATATTATCAATGAATAAAAGCACGTTCTGATGCTTCTCATCACGGAAATATTCAGCCATTGTAAGTCCTGTCTCAGCAACACGCATACGTGCTCCAGGTGGTTCATTCATCTGACCAAACACCAGGGCAGTTTTTTCAAGAACGCCCGACTCTTTCATTTCTGTCCAGAGGTCGTTACCTTCTCTTGATCTTTCTCCTACACCTGTGAATATTGAATATCCACCATGCTCTGTTGCAATATTGCTGATAAGTTCCTGAATAAGAACTGTCTTACCAACTCCGGCACCACCAAACAGACCAATCTTACCACCCTTTGCATAAGGTGCCAAAAGGTCAATTACCTTGATACCTGTCTCAAGAATCTCTTCTGCAGGATTCTGTTCTTCAAATGTTGGAGGTTCTCTGTGGATTTCCCACTTCTCCTCTGTGTCTGGCTGCTCTCCACCATCAATAGCCTCTCCTAATACATTAAAGAGACGGCCAAGAGTTTTCTCTCCAACAGGAGTCTTAATGCCGCTGCCTGTAGCTGTTACTTCCATGTCTCTGCAAAGACCTTCACTGGAAGCAAGCATAATACAGCGGACTGTATCGTTACCGATATGCTGTGCAACTTCCATTACACATTTTTTATCACCATTATTAACTTCAAGTGCGTCCCTGATTGCCGGAAGGTTCTCATCTTCGAACGCTACATCGACAACAGGTCCCATTACCTGTATAATCTTTCCTTTATTACTCATATTATCTCCTATCCGTCGCATTATTTCTTTCGTTTCTTCTTCTGCGACTTCGCACCAGCGATAACCTCAGTTATTTCCTGTGTGATTGCAGCCTGTCTGGCTCTGTTATACTGTATATCAAGGTCGTGCAGCATATCCTTTGCACTCTTTGATGCAGCCTCCATCGCCATCATACGGGCATTCTGTTCGCAGGAGAATGACTCTACCAAAGCTCCGTATACGAAACCAACTATATAATCAGGAACAATTCTGTCCATAACTACTTCTGGGGAAGGTTTTAATGCAAGTTCCTCTCTTTTGAAATCAACCGGTATCTGGATATTGAAATCTGCCTTCTTAAGAGGAAGAAGCTGTTCAATCTGTGTTTCCTCCTGAATAGCATTAATCATACTTGTGTATATGATATACACCTCATCGAGTTCACCTTTTCTGTACAGTTCTATTATTTCTTCTGAAATATTTCTTGCTCTGTTAAGAGTAGGATTCTGAACTGTATAGTGGAACTGCTTCTCAATCTCAATACCGCGCTGTTCAAAATAATGTCGTCCAAGTTCTCCTAATACGAATAATGAATGATTAGGATTCTTTTCAAGCTGCTCCTGCGCAATCTTTAAAACATTATGGTTATATGAACCTGCAAGTCCCTTATCAGCAGTAATAACTATGTAGCCTACCTTTTTATCCGCTGCGTCTTTATCCTCATTTGTCTTAAAATATATACTGCTTATATCAGGTATATGTCTTAAGATTCGGCTCATTTCTGACTGCAGAGTAAAAAAGTATGGTTCCGTGTCTGAAAGCATTTTCTTAGATTTCTTAAGCTTGGAAGAAGAAATCATATACATGGCATTAGTAATCTTTAATGTATCATTGATACTTTTTATTCGATCCTGAATTTCCTTTGTGTTTGCCATATCTATACGCTTACCTTTCTTTTAGCACACATGCATTATGCAAATTCTTTTACTGCTTCCAGAATATTCTTAACCAGCTCATCATTAATCTCTTTCTTATCTTCAATCTGCTTTCCTATTTCAGGATGCTTGAGATCTATGAATTCAAGTAATTCTGTCTGGTGTTTCTTAACTTCCTTAGTAGGTATCTCATCAAATACGCCGTTGTTAGCCATAACAAGTGTCATAACCTGCTCATGCATTGAAAGTGGATGGCAGAGTGGCTGCTTTAAAAGCTCCATAAGGGCTTTTCCGTGCTGTAACTGTGCCTTAGTCGTATCATCAAGATCTGATGCAAACTGTGTAAATACTTCCATCTCTCTGTACTGTGCAAGGTCAATTCTTATGCTTCCTGATGCCTTCTTCATTGCCTTAGTCTGGGCTGCACCACCAACTCGTGAAACCGAAAGACCTACATTAACGGCTGGTCTCATACCTGAATTAAACAGGTTAGTTTCAAGGAATATCTGACCATCTGTGATAGAGATAACATTTGTTGGAATATATGCTGATACATCACCAGCCTGTGTCTCTATTATAGGAAGTGCTGTTATTGAGCCTCCACCTAACGCATCACTTAAACGGCTTGATCTTTCAAGAAGTCTTGAATGAAGATAGAATACATCTCCAGGATAAGCCTCTCGTCCAGGTGATCTTTCAAGCAGAAGGGAAAGTGCTCTATACGCTACCGCATGTTTGCTCAAATCATCATATACAATAAGAACATCTTTTCCCTGATGCATGAAATGCTCTGCCATTGCAGTACCTGCATATGGAGCTATATACTGAAGTGATGCAGGATCACTCGCTGTTGAAGATACAACAATTGAATAATCCATTGCACCATGCTTAGTAAGTGTTGATACAACCTTGGCAACTGTAGATGCCTTCTGTCCGATTGCAACATACACACAGATAACACCTTTACCTTTCTGGTTAATAATTGTATCTGTGGCAATTGATGTCTTACCAGTCTGACGATCACCAATGATAAGTTCTCGCTGTCCACGGCCAATTGGGAACATTGAATCAATTGAAAGTATTCCTGTTTCCATTGGTGTGCTTACAGACTTACGGTCTACGATACCAGGAGCATCTTCCTCAATTGGTCTGTAATCTTCTTCTTTAATATCGCCTTTTCCATCAATAGGCTCGCCAAGTGCATTGATTACTCTTCCTACAAATGCGCTGCCTACCGGAATTCCGGCTTTTTTCTTGGTTCTTACAACCTTAGTTCCTTCTTTGATTCCTGTATCCCTGCCGAACAAGATAACACCTATCTCATTCTCACGGATATCCTGAACCATTCCTTTTACTCCATTATCAAATACTACGATTTCACCATACATTGCATGGTCAATACCGTATACAGTAGCAATTCCATCACCGACCCATATTACATTACCGGTCTCACGGCTTGCTTCATCCCAATTGAAATTCTCAATCTCACTCTGGATAATGGAGATAATATCTGTTGCACTAATTGCGCCCACAGGGGTCACCTCCCAGTTAATTTTCTTTCAAGCTGACAAAAACGTCCTTCAAAACTTCTGTCATATTCCTTGTGATGTGCTCTTATAACATATCCGCCTAAGAGATCCGCATCCACTGTCTTTGTCAGTTCAATTGTATAATCCGGATATCTGCTCTTTAAGAAATCCTGTGCCTGCTTTGCATTATCATCTTCATCACTGCTGTCTGCACTTATAAGCTCTGCTTTTAAAATGTGGTTTGCTTCATCATCAATTCTGTAATATGAGTCAAATATGTCTCTCATCTCATCACAATAACCAAGCTTACACATTTCTTTAATGAAATTCTTCATAAGTTCCTTGGTATCATCAAGTGCAAACACTTTATCAATGATGTCGTATTTCTTTGCAAGAGGTATTTCAGGATTCGTGAGAATTTTCTGAAGTTCTGAAGTTTTGCTGTATAACTCATCAGCCCTTCTTACATCCTCTCTGCTCACAGACAACCGGTGTAAAACTATTGCATTATTTACTGCTGCCTGCGTCATGAGCATCACCTGTCTTTACGATTTTTCTTGCAGCTATGAGAGCGAGTCTTGCAATATCTGCCTGTGCAGCTTCCGTTGCTTTCTCTTTCTCTGTAGCTATATCAGCCTTTGCCTTTTCAAGCATTACTTCTGTTTCTTTTCTGGTCTTTTCCAAAGCTGCCTCATGCTCTTCCTGTGCTCTGTTTCTAGCATTTACAATAATCTCATCAGCTTCAGTCTTCGCACTTTCAAGCTTTTCGTCATATGAAGCCTTTAATGCATCTGCTTCTTCCTGACTCTTCTTAGCATCATCAAACTGCTGCTTAATCATATCTTCTCTTGCATTGATTACTTTCATAACAGGCTTAAACAGGAACTTCTTAAACACCAGATATAAGACGAGCAGATTGACTACTGTCCATAATATATTCCATGGATCTATACTTAACACTAGCTTCGCCTTCCTTTCTATCTTGTCTTAGTTATCTTTCCCATAAATGTTATTAGCCTAAGAAAAGGATTATAAGAAGGGCGATAACGAAACCATAAATAGCTGTTGCCTCTGCAAGGGCACAACCTAAAAGAAGTGACTTACTAATCTTGCTTTCTGCCTCTGGCTGTCTTGCGATAGCGTCTACTGCACTGCTTGTTGCCTTACCGATACCAAGACCAGCACCGATACCTGTTAATACTGCTATACCTGCTCCGATTGCTACTAAAATTGTTGACATAATAATAATCTCCTTTTTAAAACATTTATTCTTGTTACATATACTCTTACTCTGCAGCCTCTTTTATAAAAAGACCAGTTAAGAATACGAAAACATACGCCTGTATCAGTCCATCGAATATATCGAAGTAACAACTGAATACTGCCGGTAAAACTGCCGGAACTACCATCTTTAATAATTCCATGATTACAAATGAACCTAAAACATTACCGAATAATCGCATGCAAAGTGATAAGGGCTTGATAAATACTTCCAGAATATTAATAGGAAGTATTATAGGCATTGGTTCTGCAAAACTCTTAAGCCAGCCTTTAGTTCCTCTGGCTCTGATTCCTGCGACCTCAATAAGCACAATACTCATCAATGCCAGTGTTGCTGTAACATTCATATCCTTAGTTGGCGGCTTGAAACCAAGCAGTCCTATCAGGTTCGCAATTCCTATGTAAATAGCAATTGCTGACAGATATGGAATGTATGCCTTTCCTTTTTCTCCTACCGTCTCAGTGAAGAAATCATTGAGCCCCTTTATTGCTGTTTCTACAACTACCTGTCTGCGACTGGGGTTTTCCACACTTAGATTTCGGCTTAGCAGAATACACAACAGAAACACAACAGCCATAATAATCCATGTAACAACAACGGATTCATATACTGGGATTCCACCAAACAAAGGTATAGTGAACACTGTCTCGCAATTAAGTTCTTCCATAAGCCCTTCTACCAAAGCATCCATCTGCACGACCTCCTTTCTAAATATGAAACATATTTCTTTTCTGTTCACGGATTTTATTCCACAAAAAAAATAATGTCAAGCCTAGATTCTGCCTAGGTTTGACACTATTTTCTCCTTTAATAATCGTACATTTTTAACAAAAAATTATTTATGACCAGCGTTCATTTTTGTTATTTTTTACATTGAATTCTGGCAAACTTTATTTTTATTTAATAATTTCATTAAAATTTGTCAAAAATGTATCAATAAAATCTGTTAATTTTTCTACAAATTTGTCATTTAATTAAGATATAACCGGTTATTCATTAATTATATTAATCTCTACAAAGCCGTTAAAACACTTGTATTCTCTATAACAAAGTTCCTGAACGTCTCTACAGCAGGAGACATGTATGTACTATTATCATTAACCATATAAAAGCTTCTCTCATATTCAGGTGACTCGATTTCAAATATTTCTACAGACATCTTTTCCAATATATCCATATATGGAACTACCGCTATTCCGAATCCACTAGCAACCAACCCGGCAATAACCTGATCTTCCTCAGTTTCATATGCAACCTTTACTGTTATGTCCGATCTTTTCAACATTTCATCAAATATGCTTCTTATTCCAGAGTTCTTGTCAAAACATACATATGAATACCCGGCTGTCTCTGCAAGATTAATGCTCCTTTTCCTTTTCTTAGCCAGCGGATGTCCTTTGGGAGTAATAAGCACCAGTCTCTGCTTCATAACGGGCTCAGCCGTAAAATGATATTCTTCTGATGGCTTGGAACAGAACAACAAATCATACTTTCCAAGCTGCATATCGTCAAGCAGCCTGCCCGTAACATCTGTGTGAAACGTAAAATCTATATCAAGCTTCGGATTCTTCTTTATAAATGCTGCCGCCATCCGAGGGACATAGCTTATTCCCAATGGTCTTACAAGTCCTAATCTTATCGTTCCATTTCCCATTGCACTTCTTTTAATAGAAGCGATTCCATCATCTAACACATCAAGAGTCTTTTCTGCATAAGAAAAAAACTCCTCTCCGAATTGAGTCAGAGTTATCTTATGTCCGTTTTTTTCAAAGAGTTTAACACCAAGTTCCTTTTCCATCTGTGAAATTGCATGACTAAGACTCGGCTGTGTAATGCATAATTCCTCTGCCGCCTTCGTGTACTGGCGGATTCTTGCAAGTGTAACGAAATATCTCAGATTATATATATTCATAGACAGCCTCCTATGCACATTTATTATCTTAATTATAAACAGTTCTATAGACAAAATCTATAATTTCATTAAAATTATTCATTTGTTATTAATCAATAATGAAACTACACTTAGAGACTGTGATTATGTTCTTTATTAAAAAGAAAGGGGATTCCTTATGAGTTCAATTGATAGTGCAATAGATTTAAATGCTGGTTCTGTTTCTGAAAATGTTAAGACTACGCTTAGAGGTGAGCTTGTTCTTGCCTTTGCTGTTATAATCAACAGCCTTGGAGTTGTGCTTATGCTTTACTCAGGAACTGGAATATCTGCAATCTCAAGCGTTCCATATGCTTTTTCCGAAGTCTTCCCTAAGATTACTCTTGGTACATTTACATATATGTTCCAGGGACTTCTTGTACTCAGCCTTATGATTCTGCGAAAGAAGTTCGTACCATCATATCTGTTTTCATTCGTTGTCGGATTCATATTTGGTGAATGCATCGACATGCACAATCTGTGGGTTCCAATGCTCCCAACTGCAATCGGATTCAGAATTGTGTACTTTATTATAAGCTACTGCCTGATAAGTCTCGGCATAGCTCTTTCTAACAGATGTAAGCTTCCAATTATCCCTACCGACCTGTTCCCTCGTGAACTTGCTGACATAACTGGCGTTGCATATTCACGCATCAAGATTTCTTTCGATGTTATATGCCTTGCCGTAACTGCATGTCTTACCGGCCTGATATTAGGTCATGTTAAAGGTCTTGGCATCGGTACTGTTGTTGCTGCATTTACAATGGGAAAAGCCATCGGCCTTGTCGGCAGATGGCTTGATAAGAAATTTGATTTTGTTTCATTTATGAAGAAATAACTTCCTCACATATTGTCTAATCTATCTTTAATTACATTAATATCATAATCTGGGGCAGATGAAACTACTGCTTCGTATATTGGCTTTATATCTGCCTCTTCTTCCTCTAGTTCTGAGGCTATTGTCTCCAGAGTTTTTGACTTCTTTACCTTTTTTATAATCTGATTAACTATCTTTAATTGTTCTCCGCTCTGTTCACCCTCTGCAAATACTTCTTGGGTCAATTCTTCTTTTGCTTCTCGTTTTAATTCTTCTATAACTGTTTCTTTTAATTCTTCTTTAGCCATTTCCTTTGCTTCTTCAAATAATGTCCTTCTGACATCTTCCTCATCATAATCATATATACTCACTTCGACGACCTCCTCCCTATGCTGTTCAAAAAAATCGACAAGTATATCCTCATCTATACATTCGTCAATTGCCTCTGTTACTGCAATCCTGACATCGTCCCCTTCAACTCCCATCTTGAATCTTACTTTATTAACAAATGTCATATAATCACGCAGCGTTTTGCACTTATTAAGGATATGTACATTTTCGTTAATGTTGATAACACGCACCTTAAGCTCCAGCTCTGGATTATCTGTCGGAATCTCATACATATCTGACAGCCTGATTTCATCCTCATCTTCAATCCATTTTTCCAGACCATTGTAAAATGTCACAAAATGCGGAACAGGAATCTTAATCATGCTTCTTCTGTGAAGCATGGAATTACTGAACAACTCTCTGAACACATCTGATACATAGTGCAAAAATCTTAACGGCATATTAGGATTCTTACTCGACTGCTGCTCAAACATATACAGGCTCATACATAGTAAAAATGAAGCATCATTCTTATACTTCATATATGAACCGCCGTTTAATGTCGTTACCTGCAAATCATCCACATTCGTGTAAGCTGAATTGTTAAGTGCATTATACAGCTCTAAAAGATTTTTCTTATCCCTGTATAGCATACAGAATACATTGTCCTTAAATTTAGATGTTACATTGTCTTTCTTCTCTGCCATAGAATATCCTCCTCGTCTCTTTCGCAGGCTGATATCCACGCACATATACTAATATTGTATTTGTCTATATAAGTATATTAGCATCTACAGATATCTAAAACAAGCCTGCATTATTCAATTATGTTTTATGTGGATTTTGCTGAATGAATGTCCATAAATGTTTTTCATAAACGAACTTACATAGATGTATGTTAATCTATGAATATCCAGCTTTGATAAGCAACCGGTGTTGATTATTGAAGCAATCAACACCAAGTTACTTTAGAAAAGATTTTATTCTTTAAATATATTAATATCATATATAATTATATATGTCAATATATATTATCTAAATATTAGAAATACCTCATTTTTATTAAAAAAAGGTACAACATTCATCATGTGAATATTATACCTATAATTAATAAATATTATCTATACGCTCTCTCATATATACCCGCAATCTCTTCATCCGTAGTTTCCTGAGGGTCTCTTACGAACAATCTCATCATTGTTGCCCTTGCGTTCTTGGCAAGTGTCATTGCTTCTTCCTTCTTTATTCCGTAATCAGACATCTTAAGGTCATCAACTCCACATGCCTTCTGTAATTCAAGAAGCGCTGTGATGAAATCTTCCGGTTTAGACGCATCTTTCATTCCAAGAAAATGTGCCATATCAATGAAGCGTTCATCACATACATGCTTATTAATCCAGAATGTGAAGTACTCCTTAGACAGCATGATAAGTCCCGCTCCATGAGGAAGCTCAGGGTGATATGCACTCATTGCATGCTCCATAGAATGTTCTGATATACATGATGTTACAACCATTGAATAGCCAGACATTGTATTAGCGTATGCAACATGTTCTCTTGCCTCAATATCATTGCCATCCTTAACTGCTCTTGCAAGATAATGTCCGATATTTTCAATCGCGGCACGCTGAATCATATCTCCCATAATATTATGTTTGTTGCTTATATACCCTTCCAATGAATGGAAAAGTGCATCAAATCCCTGATATGCAGTGAATTTCGGTGGAACTGTTTTCATAAGCTCAGGGTCAACAATTGCATACTTTGCAAACATCCCCGCCATTCCACCAATACCAATCTTTTCATTAGTATCAGGATTAGAAATTACTCCGATAGTATCGACCTCTGAGCCTGTTCCTGCTGATGTAGTAATTGCAATCCATGGAAGCATCTCATTAGGAGGTGTCATCTTGCCACCTGATGGACTATTAGCATAATCCCACAGATTATCTGATGGCTGTGGAATGAACATTGCCATATTCTTAGCCGCATCCATAACTGAACCGCCACCTAAAGCAACAACAAAGTCAACTCCATTCTCGCGACCAATTCTTGCGCCTTCTTCAACTGCTGACTTCAGCGGATTAGCTCCTATTCCGTTATAAAGCACATATGAAACATCAGCCTGTTTAAGTTCATCTATTGTTCTGTCAAGTGAACCATTCATCCTTGCAGACTTTCCATTGCTTATAACAAGAAGTGCTTTCTTTCCTGGCATCTTAAGAGTATGAAGCTTAGAAAGACTTCCGCATCCAAATACGACATCTACTGGTGAAAAAAACTGATATTCATTCATGATTACTCCTCTCTGAAATTAATACTGCCATCTGCAGCATTCATTCCATCAACAATAGCCAGAGATTCCAGCTGGTATCCAAGGTTACGGATAATCTGTCCACCCTGCTGGAAGCCCTTCTCAACTGCGATTCCAATACCTTCAACAGTTCCGCCTGCCTGATTGACAATAGATATAAGTCCCTGGAGTGCACAGCCATTTGCAAGAAAATCATCAATAATAAGTACATGATCCTCTGGACCTACAAACTTCTTAGATATAAGAACCTGATTCTTGCACTTATGTGTAAATGATTCAACTTCCGCAGAATACACATCACCATCAATATTGACACTCTGTGACTTCTTTGCAAATACAACCGGTACATCAAAGCATTCTGCAACTATACATGCAATACCAATTCCTGAAGCCTCAATTGTTATAATCTTATTAATATTCTTTCCGGCAAATCTTCTCTTAAATTCTTCGCCCATCTGCTTGAAAAGCTTAACATCCATCTGATGATTAAGAAAACTGTCTACTTTAAGAATGTTGCCTTCTTTGACAACTCCGTCCTTCATAATTCTTTCTTCAAGAAAATTCATAGTAATGATTCCTTTCGTAAGTAAATTATCTGTCATATTATAAGAAATTATTCTAACATTACAAGGCTCTATGGTCAATCAGTTTTAATTATCTTTTACACTTGCCATTGCAATCTGGTCAGGAGTTATAGGAAGCTCGTAAAATCTCTTTCCTGCCGCATGGCTTAATGCATCTGTAATTGCAGGAAGCGGTGTATTAATTACAACCTCTCCGATTGATTTAGCACCAAAAGGACCTGCATTCTCGTAACTGCTCTCAAACTCAACATTAATATGTCCAATATCCATTCTTGATGGAATCTTGTACTGTAAAAATGAGTTCTCATACAGCTTGCCTTTATCTGAATATGTGATATTCTCTGACATTGTCATTCCAATTCCCTGTAAGATACCACCCTCTGCCTGTACTCTTGCAAGGTTAGGATTAACAGGTGTTCCACAATCAACACATGCGTCATACTCAACAACACGGCTCTCACCTGTGAGAAGGTCAACCTCGACCTCCGCTGCTCCAACCATGAATGGTGGTGGTGAAATAGGTGATGTATGTGTATTGGTAACTGAAAGTGCTATATCATTACCACACATGGATGCTGTTGATATATCGGCCAGGGTTACACATTTATCCTTGTTCTCACCTGATTCGCATATTACTTTCTTTCCGTCAAATGTGACATCACATTTCTCGCAGCCTAACATCTTAGCACCAAGTTTTTCGATTCTGTCTCTAAGCTCTAATGCACATTTTTCAACAGCCTTACCAGTTACATATGTTGTACTTGATGCGTATGAACCTGAATCATAAGGTGATATGTCAGTATCTGCACCAAATACACTTATATCGTCTGTGCTGCATTCAAGAACCTCTGCTGCAATCTGTGCAAGTATTGTATCACAGCCTGTTCCCATATCAGCAGCTCCGATGTTCATAGTATATACACCTTCATCATTAAGCTTTAGTGTCGCACTGCCGACATCAACTCCTGATATACCTGAGCCCTGCATTGCCATGCCCATTCCGACAAAACGTGCCTTAGTATCAGAAATCTTTCTCATAGGATATTTCTCATCCCATTTAATCATCTCTTTGACCTTTGCAAGACATCTGTCAAGTGCACAGCTTGTATTAACCTGTCCATAGTAAGCAGGCATTACATCGCCCTCTTTTACTATGTTCTTAAATCTGATTTCAAACGGGTCCATATGAAGTCTGTCTGCCAGTTCATTTACAGCCGACTCAACTGCAAAAAGACCCTGTGTCGCACCATAACCTCTGTAAGCACCCGCTGACATTATATTAGTATATACAACATCACTTACAAAACGGAACGCCTCTGCCTTTCCATATAATGGAATTGACTTGTGTCCAGAAAGACCTACTGTTGTAGGCCCATGCTCGCCATATGCACCTGTATTAGATAATGTGTATAAATCAATTCCTTTTACAATACCATCCTTAGTTGCACCAAGTCTTACATGCATCTGCATCTCATGTCTTGGTGATGAAGCTGACTGTGTTTCTTCCCTTGAAAATATAATCTTAGACGGTTTCTTGGTCTTCCATGTAACAAATGCAGGATATATCTCTGACACAGATGTCTGCTTTGCTCCAAATCCGCCTCCGATTCTTGGCTTGGTAACTCTTATCTTAGATGGCGATATTCCAAGTGCATGTGAAATAATTCTCCTGCAATGGAATACTATCTGTGTAGAACTTACGACATGAAGTCTTCCATAAGTATCTATTGTACAGAAAGTTCTGAAAGTCTCCATCATGCTCTGCTGGCATGCCTTAGTATGATATGTCCTGTCAATCACAATATCACACTCGTCTAGTACCTTATCGATATCTCCGTTGCCGCTCTCATCATGCGCACACAGATTTCTTTTATTATCAGCTCCAACCGGACATAATGCCTCCCAGTTATCCTCTGGATGTACAAGAATCTCATTATCCTTTGCCTTAGTGAAATCAAGCAATGGTTCAAGTACTTCATATTCTGTCTTAATAAGCTTCATTGCCTTATCAACACAGCGTTCATCAGCACCTGCAACAATGGCAACCGGATCACCTATGAATCTTACATGCTTATCAAGAATAAGCCTGTCATAAGGACTTGGCTCAGGATATGTCTGACCTGCACATGTGAATCTTTTCATATTCTGGTCAACATCTTTATATGTAAATATTGCTTCTATTCCCGGCACCTTCATCGCAATATCAGTATTAATATTCTTTACAAATGCGTTGGCATATGGTGAGCGCAGAAGCTTTACAACAAGGCAGTCCTTAGGTGCAATATCATCTGTATACACCGGCTTTCCAAGAAGCAGTTCCATCGCATCTTTCTTTCTGATAGCTTTATTAACCGACTTCATCTATTCAGCCTCCTTTGCTTTCTTTGCCTCAAGGAAATTCATAATTCCTCTTAACTGTCCCTCATAACCTGAACATCTGCACAGATTTCCTGAAAGGAACTCCTTTATCTCCTCTTCATCAGGATAAGGGTTCTCTCTGAAAAGTGCCAATGCATTCATAACAAATCCCGGATTACAGAATCCGCACTGCTCTGCTCCCTGATCTGCTATAAATGTGACAAATTCAGACGCCTCCTCCTGTAATCCTTCGAGTGTTGTAACACTGCATTTGTCTGCTCTTGCTGCAAGAACTGAACATGAAAGAACAGGCTTATCATTAAGAAATACTGTACATAAGCCACAGTTAGATGTTTCACAGCCACATTTTACGCTGTAACAGCCATGCTCTCTCACGAATTCATAGAGTGTCATGTCTGCCGTAATATCTGCTTTAACAGATTTTCCATTCAACTTAATATCAACTAACATATATTCTCCAATCCGTAATCACCAATTAATCTCTGTTAATATTCTGAAGTGCCCTGCCTGCAAGAACGCCTGCAAGATGGCTTCTATACTCAGCACTTCCTCTCATATTGCCCGCTGTATGCACATTTTTCTTAACAAATGTACTGAATTCTTCTACTGACTTCTCGTTAATACCGCCTGCAAGTATTCCTTCTGTATCTTTAACAACAATTGCTCTTCCCGGTCTTGCACCTATGCAGATATTGCAGACTCCAGTATTTTTAAACTTTACTCCTGCACATGTAAGCACCGGCAGATCTGTTTCTGTTATTCTCACTGCTTCATAAAACATATTCACCGGTCTTTTCTTAACAATAATATTAACAACAATGTCCCTGTCATAATCACGGTCAGCATACTCAGTTAATGGAACAATGCCTCCCTTGTATAGTTCTACATAAGAATCCAGTCCGATTAAAAGCGTAAGCACATCAGAAAATCCATATCTTCCATATATACTTCCACCAACTGTTGCAAGATTTCTGAACTGCACACCTACAATATGCCTTAAAGCCTCCTTAGCACAGCCATCTGTATATTCATTAAAACTCTCATGAACTTCTAACTGTCTTAAAGTTGTCATACAGCCAATCTTAAATTCTTCATCTGATTCTTCAATCTTATCAAGTCCAAGCCCTGACATATCAATAGCTGTATTCATTCTGTTGTCGCCCATACGCATCCACATCATGCCGCCGACAATACGGTTAGCTTTTTTCTGATTAAGCTCATAGGCTTCTTCAAGGCTTTCTACTTTCTTATAATTCTGTATAGTAAGCATAAAAACTCCAATCTATTTATTAGTGAGAGGCAGACGGACGGTTGTGGCAACCAGACCCGTTACCTGCAGGTGATGGCTCTCATGGCAGCTTAGCTTAGTGGGAGTAGATGCCGCCATCTGCAAAGCCTATTAGTGTGCAGAAAATCAAACGCGCTACGCTTGAACGAGATTTTCTGCACACACCTTTAAGCATATGGCGGCATAACTCCCACACAGCACGCTGCAAATCGAGCCCTCGCCTGCTGGCATCGGGCCTGTGCCCGCCACAACCTGTCTGTCATCCTTCACTACTAAATTGATAAATAATCTCATTCTCTTTCCTTATATAAATATAACGGCTTGTAAAACCCTTGTCAATCTGATAAAATTCATTCGCTACTATTTATGTAAATTAATTTGTTGGATAATTGTTAGGAAGTCAGCCACGAAAAATTGTTGAGTCCAACGCAGGATGCTTTGGAGCCGCCAGTATTTGGTAAGCGGGAATAGTTGGCACGAAGTGACAACAAATTTCCGCGAACCTAGTACCGCTGCGAGCGACAAGCAGCGAAAGCGTGTCCTGCGTTGGATTTAACAATTTTTTGAGGCGTCCGTTCTAATACATCTCCACAAACCAATTCACAGAAAGGATTTTAACATGAAGAATTTTAAAAGATTTACCGCCCTCTTTTTAGCAATGCTCATGCTTTTTTCATTAGCAGCATGCGGCAATTCTACAACTTCTGATAAGGGCACAGAAGAAGCTACTACTTCAGCATTTGACGTAATGTCACAGTTTAATGAGATTGGCGTAAGCTATCCTCTTACTGTTACTGACCAGGCTGGTAGAACCGTAACATTTGAAAAGGCTCCAGAAAAGATTGCATCATCTTACTACATTTCAACAAGCCTTCTTCTTGCACTTGGATTACAAGATAAACTCGTTGGAATCGAAGCCAAGGCTAACACAAGAAATATTTACAAGCTTGCAGCTCCTGCAATCGTAAGCCTTCCTAACATGGGAACAGCCAAGGAATTTAATACAGAAGCATGTGTAGCTGCTACACCTGATGTTGTATTTCTTCCAATAAAATTAAAGAAAACAGCTGATACTCTTGAAAGTCTTGGAATCAAGGCTGTTGTTGTGAATCCAGAAGACCAGTCACTTTTAGAGGAATGTATAACTCTTGTTGGAAAGATTACTAACAATGTCGGTCGTGCTGAAGCACTTAATAATTCAATCAAGACATTTTTAGCTGATAACAAGACTAATGTTTCTGGCGAAAATACACCATCTGTATACCTTGCAGGTAACAGCTCTGTTCTCTCAACTGCCGGAAGCAAGATGTATCAGAATACTCTGCTTACTAACGCAGGTGGTAAAAATGTTGCTTCTGAACTTACAGATACTTACTGGGCAAATGTTTCTTACGAGCAGATTCTTGCATGGAACCCTGATTACATCGTTATCGCTGCTGATGCAACTTACTCAGCTGATGACATCTTAAACGATGCTAATCTTGCCGGCTGCAATGCTGTTAAGAACAAAAATGTAGTAAAGCTTCCTAACGATATCGAAGCATGGGATTCTCCAGTTCCTGGAAGCTTCCTTGGAAGTATATACATTGCTTCTGTTCTTCACCCAGAAAAGGTAACTAAAGATTTCTATGAAACTTGTGTAACTAAATTCTATGAAAGCTTTTATGGATTTACACCTGCAAAATAATTAAGGATGATTTATGTTCAAGAATATTAATAATTACCGGAACAAAATTATACTATTATCTGTCATGTGGGCACTGCTTCTTATAGCAGTGTTTACATGGTCAGTTCTTACCGGACAGTATCCACTCACATTAAAAGGACTGCTGTCAGGGGACACTATGTCAATTATGGTCTTTAAAAGACTAAGACTTCCACGCGCCATTATGGGTATTATTGGAGGCTTTGGCCTTTCAATATCTGGTTATGTATATCAGATGATATTTAAAAATCCACTGGCATCACCTGATGTTGTCGGTGTTTCTTCCGGTGCAAGTGCCGGCGCAGCTTTTGCTATAGTTGCGGTTTCGTCTTTAACCCCTGTTGTATCAATATCCGCATTTGCCGGAGGAATAATTGCCCTTATAATCACATTACTTGTGGCTTATCTTGTTCCCGGCAGAAACAGTTACACAATTGTACTTGCTGGTATTGCCATTCATTCTGTAGCACAGACAATTCTTATGTTTCTCAAACTTGCTGCAGATCCTGAAAAACAGCTTGCTTCTATTGAATACTGGATCATGGGAAGCCTTAACGGTGTTTCAAAGGACAGCCTTGCTATTCCTTTCTTTGTAACATGTGCAGGCTTTATAATCATGACTTTATTATACAGACAGATTCTCATTCTCTCGATAAATGAGGATGAAGCTGCCGCTCTCGGTGTCAATGTCACAGTTCTCCGTTTTATCATATTAATGATTGCAACATTAATCGTATCATCAATTATATGTGTAACCGGACTTATCAGTTTTATTGGACTTATTGCACCTCACATTGCCAGATTACTCACAAGACGCAATGACAGATTCACATACATATCAAGCGGACTGGCTGGTGCCATCATCATGACACTTGCTGATATATTTGCAAGAAGTGTATCATCATCAGAACTCCCTGTAAGCATATTTACATCACTCCTTGGTGCACCGCTGCTTATAATCCTGCTTATCAAAGCTAACAAAAAGGAGGTTGCATAATGTCCGATTTATTCAATCCTGAATTATATGTTTCAGATGTATCAGTATATTATGGAAGCAAATGTGCTGTCCAGAATGTAAGCTTTAACATACATCCCGGACAACTCACAGCTATTATCGGCAATAACGGCTGTGGTAAAACCTCGCTTATAAGAGCTGTCATGAATCTTGTTAAACATAGTGGAAAATGTATGCTTGGTGAGCTTCATCTTGAAAGTATGTCTGTCAGAAAAAGAGCCGGCATGATAAGCTACATTCCACAGAGAACCGGAATAAGCATAAGTATGACTGTAAGAGAAGTGTGTCTGCTCGGATTTAATCCACAGCTTCACATGCTTGAATCATACAATTTCAACATGAGACATCGTGCTGATAAAGCTATTGATTCTGTTGGCCTTGCCGGATTATATGATACAGACTTTCTCACATTAAGCGAAGGCCAGAAGCAGTTATGCATACTTGCACGCACACTTATAGAAGCTTCGGCGCTTCTGCTTCTTGATGAGCCTGACAGTGCGCTTGATTTTTCTAACCGCCATATGCTTATGAAACATATCCGGAATATCATTTCTGATAACAAATGTGCTCTCATGTGTATACACAGTCCGGAACTGGCACTTGAGTACTGCGACAGGATTCTTCTTATGAAAGATGGAAAAATTGTTTCAGATATTGATGTACATGTAGCCAGTCTTTCAGAAATCAATGAGAAAATGTCTCTTATATATGATAATATCAATGTTACTGAATGTACTGATACCAAGGGAAATGTACACAGAATAGTTCTTGCTTTGTAATAGGGGGATTTATGAATAATTGTTATTTGGACGCAGAAGCCGTAATTACATTTTTCAGGATGACCGGCAGAAAACACATTTTTATAACAGGAAGCCGCGGCAGTGGAAAATCTCATCTTGTTAATAATATGTTAAAACATATGTCCGATTCTTTCAATCTGTTACAGAGTCATAGAACGGATACACCACAGGTTGTCATTAAATCTAATCTGGTTGCTGACAATAAAGAATTCGTAATTGGTGTACCCCGGACATCTGGAATTAATCCTGCATCTAAAGGCAATAATATGACAATTATTGAAGATGGATTTATTAATTGCGCAATTCCTGCCATTGATACACATCTTGATACAACTCCTGAAAGGTTATTTGTTATTGATGAGCTTGGTTATCTTGAAAGCTCTTGCATCCCATTTCAGAAGGCTGTTGAAAAACTGCTTGATAATTCACATGTTTTAGCTGTAATCAGAAAACAATCCACAGAATTTCTAAACAGAATCTATAACAGGAAAGATGTTCTTGTTATTGATATTGACAGCACATTTGAAACGCTTTCTTGCATTATTATGGCTTCCGGTATGTCAAAACGTTTTGGCTCTAATAAGCTGATTACAGACTTTAATGGTCGCTCTCTTTTTGAAAATGCAGTATCTATAAGCCATTTTGCCGGCTTTGGTGAGACACTTGCAGTAACACGGCATGATGAAGTTGTCCATATATGTGAAGATAAAAATATACATTTTCTCCAACACGACATGCCATACAGAAATGAAATGGTCCGGCTTGGAGTTACCAGAATTCTATCAGATAACGCTTCTTCAGGTAATCTGCAGCCTCAGGGAATCCTTTTCCTGCCATCAGACCAGCCTCTTATCACAAGGACAAGCCTGCAGCTTCTGTGTCTTACATTTCTTTATTATGATGATAAGATATGCAGACTTTCCTACAAGGAAAATGCTGGTTCTCCATGTATATTTCCTGCAAAATATTACGATGAGCTTCTAAACCTTCCTGAGAAAAAAGGCGGCGGGTTCTTAACAAAAAAATATCCCGCACAGGTTGTATTAGTTCCTGTACGGGATGAATATGAACTATATGATATCGATACTCCAGACGATATTACTCGTCTTTTGAAGTTTCTTCATTAGCCGGTTTGCTCTTAGGAAGTATCACATTAAGTAATATTGCCACAAATGCTGCAGGTACAATACCTGACTCACCAAACATAAGCTGTACTGCCTGTGGTGTATGTTCAAGAATTGCAGGGCTTACACCCATTCCGTAACCTACACCAAGTGCAACTGAAACAATTGAAAGTCTTCTTGCATCAAGCGGCTCTTTAGTAATAAGCTGGATACCACTTACTATGATTGATGAGAACATCATAACTGCTGCACCACCAAGTACTGACTGTGGCATGATTGATATAAGTGCTCCAAGCTTAGGTATAAGTCCGCATAATATAAGGAATACCGCACCTGATGCAAGTGCAACTCTGTTAACAACCTTAGTCATTGCAACAAGTCCTACATTCTGGCTGAATGATGTATTAGGAAGCACACCGAACATTGCTGCAAGTGTTGAACCAAGACCATCACACATTACGCCTCCAGAAAGCTCCTTATCTGTTGCCTCTCTTCCCATTCCACCTTCCATAACGCCTGAAATATCACCAACAGTCTCTACTGCTGTTACAACAAACATTACAAGTACAGGAAGTATTGCTCTTAAATCAAACACAGGCTTAACTGGCATAAACTTTGGAATTGCAATCCATTTAGCCTCTGCTACCTTGTTCCAGTTAAGTACCCATGATTTAGTATACTCAACTCCATCAGCTGTAACTGCTGTATGTGGAAGAACCAGTCCCATAATAATTGCTACAATATAACCCACAATAATTCCAACAAGAATTGCAGATGAACTAAGATATCCCTTAGTCCAGTGCTTAACAAATAATATAACTACAAGCACAACAAATGCCAGGAAAAGATTTTCCAATGAACCAAAATCCTTAGCAGAGCTTCCACCACCAAATGAATTGATACCTACTGAGATAAGAGACAATCCTATGGAAAGAACTACTGTTCCTGTTACTACTGATGGGAAGAATTTTCTTAATGGTTTAATAAATGCTCCAAGTACAGTCTCAAAAAGACCTCCTATAATAGATGCACCCATAATTGCACCATAAGCTAATATTCCGCCACCCATAATCTTGGTAACACTGCTGAATACTCCGATAAATCCAGAGCTTGTACCCATAATAATAGGCACCTTGCCACCAACAGGTCCGATTGAAAACAACTGAATAAGTGTTACAATACCTGCAATAATCATTGCGTTCTGTAAAAGTGCAACCTGGATAGATGCATATTCACTTCCTGCCCCAATTCCACATGCACCTGTAATAATAAGCAGAGGTGTAAGATTACCTACAAACATTGCCATTACATGCTGAAGTCCAAGCGGTATTGCCTGTTTTAGCGGAAGCTTTCCATTAAAATCATATGCTTCCGGCATAAGCGCTTTTATTTTTTTCATAAGTCCTCCAAATATTTATAAGAATTTTATAAAGCACTAATACTATAATTCAAAATTCATGTGTTGGCAATATTTTAGTGTTATTTCTAATATTTTTTAATCTAAGATTTTCCCATCAGTTGAAATCGTCACAACCTGCCATGGAATGAATTTTCCACTGTTCTGTAATGCTGTCCTTGCAGCATATTCAAGTCCTCCGCAGCATGGAACTTCCATTCGAACAATAGTAACACTCTGAATATTATTGTTACTTATTATCTGTGTAAGCTTTTCGCTGTAATCAACATCATCAAGCTTCGGACAACCGATAATAGTAATCTTTCCCTTCATGAATTCCTGATGCATATTGGCATATGCATATGCTGTACAATCTGCTGCAATCAAAAGCTTTGCTCCGTCAAAGTATGGTGCATTAACCGGCACAAGCTTAATCTGGCATGGCCATTGTGCAAGCTGGGATTCTGGTGCAACCGGGGATGCCGTGTGTCCTGCTGCTGAATCTTCTGTCTCCGCATTTACCTGTGAATTTCTGTTAAACTGTCTCATCATGCTTCCAGGGCATCCTGAAAAATGTGGTTTATGTGCTACTGCCTGCTCCTTTGCAGCTTTATTGGCAAGAACCGCAGCTTCATCATATGCTGCCGCTTCTCTTTCTACAAATGAAATTGCCCCTGTAGGACACTGTGGAAGGCAGTCTCCAAGTCCGTCACAGTAATCATCTCTCATAAGCCTTGCCTTTCCGTCAACTAAGCCGATTGCCCCCTCATGACATGCTGTCACGCAAGCTCCGCAGCCATTACATTTATCCTCATCAATATGAATAACTCTTCTTATCATCACTTAACCCTCCTGTGTTCTCATTGATTTCGTGATTAAAGAATAATATAATGAGCATAATAAATATGTTGTTTTAACCACATTTTTGATAATTTATTAAAAATGTATTTTAAGTCAGAAAATTGGATTTTACCGGGGCAGTATAAGGAGAACTTATGGCAATTATCAAATCACCAATATTTAAAGATATCACCGAATCTGAAATATCAGAAATGACCGCAGCCGGATTTCTGCGTGCCAGAAAATTCCGCAAAAATTCGTTTATATATCATGTAACAGACAGCGTTCACGAAATTGGAATTGTTGCATCTGGTCAGGTAACTATTGAATATATAGATTTGTGGGGCAACAAAGCTATTATGAGCAATATTACTCTGGGACATGTATTTGCTGAAACATATGCTCTGACTGGCGAACCGCTCATGGTAGATGCGGTTGCATCTGAAACAAGTGTGATTCTTTTTCTTGATATGGATAAATTGATGAATTCACAATTTGAAAATACACACTGCAAAGATACAATCCTTAACAATCTGCTGCACATTTCCATTCAGAAGAATCTCACCCTGTCTAACCGGATATTCTGCACATCACCTAAGACAATCCGAGAAAGGCTTCTTATATATCTGTCCAATGAGTCAAGAAAAGCTGGCAGTCAGGAATTCGTAATTCCATTCGACCGCCAGCAGCTTGCCGATTATCTTAACGTTGACCGTTCAGCACTTTCCAAGGAACTTGGAAAAATGCGTGATGAAGGGCTTATTGAATTCAGAAAAAATGCATTTCATCTGCACAGCATTTGCTAAGAATTCTGTTCTATAAACCGTTTCACCACTGGTCTTATCGGTGGTGAAATGTTATCCAGTTCAACCTCGGCAATATTAAAAAACTTCAGTTCTTCAATTTCTTCTTCCTGTCTCTTTAATTCTCCATGGTATTTTCTGCACACATATATAATCTCAATATTAGACACTTCATCACCATTAGGATACACATAATGCACCTCCGGACCGGAATTCACCATAAAAAATTCTATCTCATCTGCAATAAGACCTGTCTCCTCAAACAGCTCTCTTCTTGCACAATCCTCCACTTTCTCGTCAAGTTCAATAGAACCCCCGGCATATCCCCATTTGTGATTATCTGTACGCTTTCCTAAAAGAATCTGGTTCTTTTCATTCACTATTATTATGCTTGCGGCGCACTGCATCAGTGTCCTGTGTCCTACAAGCTTTCTTAAATCCATTATGTAACCTGGCATTGTTTAATCCTTTCAACAGTAAATTCCAATTTATCCTCTAACTGCCTCTCCATACGAAAAGACATATTCTCTTCTATTCTACAAGACTCTTACTTTTCCATTTTCCACTTTTCCATCTAAGCACCATTCCAACTGCTCTCGCACACTCGTCACCTGCCATGGCAATATATGCCCCTACCGCAAGCAGCCCCATATGTATTCCAAGAAAATATGTTCCACCAACTGCAAACAGATACATAAATATTGCGCCCATTATAACAGGGAAAATAGCATCTCCACTTGTTTTTAATGCCTGGCCATATACAAGATTTGTCACTCTTCCAAATTCAAGAAATATATCTACTACCAACAGTTTTACTACAAGCTCAATCATCTGTATATCATTCGTAAATATATGAACGATAAAACGTCCGGTAATTGCAAATGTCACAGAAAAGCACGTTGCTGTTACAAGACCATATATCACAGCTTTTCGCGTACCCCTGTCACATTCCTCATACTTCTTTGCTCCGATTCTCCAGCCCGTCATAATGGCATTTGCCTGTGCAAGCGCAGCTCCCACACAATATGAAAAATTGGCTATCTGCATAGCATACGAACGAGCTGTAACATTCATTCCATCCGTATCCATATGGTTCATAAAACATACTATAAATGTCATTGCCACATTATAAAGTGCTGTTTCGAATGCCGAAGGAAAACCGATTTTAACAATCTGTGCAAGTATCTTTCGTGGTTGTGCGCGCTCAGGACTTTGCTTTGCTTTTATAAGTACAGCTCCCATTGCTGCTACAATAATAAGATTCACAACCTTTGAAAAAACTGTTGCAGCAGCAACTCCCATTACTCCCCAGTTAAACACAAACAAGAATACCGAATTCAATATAATATTAATTACATTACCAACAACTGTGCCTATTAAGGAATGTTTTGTATAACCAAACACTCTTAAATAACTCGAAAAAATTGGAATAAGCGCATTTAAAAAACTTGCACCTCCAACAATTTTAAGGTATGTTTCAGCCGGCTCAAATAAAGCAGGGGCAATACTCACTATCTTAAGTATCCACCCAGAAAAAGCAGCAAGAATAAAAGACATCAGGATACCTGTCAGTGCATTAAATACAAGTCCAAGCTGCCTGGCCTGATATGCAATTCCAGGTTTTCCAGCTCCAATATTTTGTGACATAACTGCTACCATACCGGATGATATTACCCCGAACATGATAATAAAAACACCTATATATGTATTTGCTGTTCCAACAGCCCCCACAGCCTGATCACTTACTGATGATAACATCAGTGTATCAACCATACCTGAAAGCATATAAAATAAAGTTTCCAGGCATATTGGCACAGATAGCTGTGTCAATGTTTTTCTTTCACCTTCCATACATTCTCCTTAAAATACTAATGTAATATATATTATCAAATTCAGTTTCCGCATGAATCGTCCCACCAGTGTTTACGAACTCTGATAAGGGCAAATACAAGGGTGCAGGACATCCGGTGGATGTCCGCTTTGCACCGACCGAAGCGGCAGCGGAGACCAAAAAAATCTGATAACACATTATAACACAAAATGAAAATGACATGGTGATTAACCAGTAGGAAATGTTGCATGATTAATCTGCTGTTTTGGCTGCCTTGATACTTCTTAGGTTGACGGCTAGATACGCATTAGAGATGTCTCCATCCAAATGCTGTTCTAGCAAGTAACTTTTCCCTTGAACCCTTTGTTTATTATATGTGGGACGCTTTTCGCCCCCAAATAGTGAAAGTGGGGGCACTTTCTGCCCCCGCTCAGGAAATATTGCTAAAATTGCGCCAATCTCGACAGTAATACCCATAATTCTGTTAGCAACGGTCGATACCTCCTTCCGTAAAAATGGGCATAAAAAAAACAGATTTCTCCAGACATGAAAAAAGCACCAACCATTTCTGATTGATGCTTTCAAATTATTTTGTTTTTATAAATCTGTTTAATTGCGTATCCACATCTCGTCCACCATACATAACACGGATAATCGTAACCACTTGTGTATCATCATCAGGGATATATAGAACAAGATAATTGTCTACCGGCACTACGCGCAACCCTCGACTTTTCCATGGTTCCAATTCATATTGTCGATATCTCTTAGGCATATGATCAAGATCCATAATACATGCTTCAAGCCTATCAAGCTGATCACTTACATTTTCTGGTGTCTGCATATCCTTTCTCTCATACTGGTTTAAGTATATCAGATTCATTAAAATCTGTCCGAAAAACTGTCTTAATTTATGAGACCATTATAGCTAATAATAAGTCTCTATTTTTCAATAACTATTGCAAAATTATATGTTGTTTAAGAAAATATTTTAATTTTAAAGATAAAAAATTCTTCATCCTGCAATGCTTTATATTCCATATTGTAATTATTCAGAATATTACTTACAATATATAAACCTAATCCATTACTATTTTCCTTATTTAAATCAAATTTAACATCAAATATTTTATCCATATTCGAAATTTTATTGTTACCGTATGTATTCTCTATATATAACCAATCATTAACTATCCCAATATTAATTACCCCATTTACATCAGTATATTTTACCGCATTACTAATCAAATTAGATAGAATAATCTTTAAAGCTGTTTTTCCTATATAAACATTCTCATCTAATATATAATTATTGACAGTTATTTTCTTTTGATTTGCTAATATTTCATACTTTTTTAATATGTCTTCTAATGTATCATTTATTTTCAAATATTCTTCATCATTATTCAAATTTTCTATAGAATGAACTGATAATATTTGAGAAATATTTTTTGTTAAACTATCAACGATTTCAATACATTCATTAATATAAATATCTCTCTCTTTATATTTTCCAATATTGTATTTCATGTTTTCCAGTATTATTTTAAGACTAGCAAGAGGAGTTTTAAGTTCATGGGATGCACCTTTAAAAAAGTCATATTTTAACTTTTCTAATTTTAAAATTTCTTTATTTTTAAATTCCAAATCGTCAATTGTTCTTAATAAAGTAGAATACAAATCATTAATTTGTTGTTTTAATTCTCCAACCTCATCATTAGAGCTAACTTTTAAACGCGTTTTTTTATCCAGTTTCATCATTTTATCAGTAACAATTTTTATTTCTTGTAAATTATTTTTTATTGATTTTGCATAAATTAAAGAAATAATAGCAGAAAATAAAATTGATATTAATAATGAATATGGTAAAAATTTAAGGCTTAAATCTTTCGCATCTCTTTGCATATCAGCTGTAGAAACAAATTGTAGATTTATTTTTTTACCATCATTAAGTTTTATTTCTCTTTCTTCAATTATCAGAGAATTACTATCACTTTCTAAATTAACATTTATATTATCTTTGATTTGTATTTCATTCATATTATTTTCTTCTTTTATAAATGCTTTTATTTCACTACTCTTAGAATAAAGTTCCAAAGTTTGTTCTATATATTTTATTTCTTTTCCATTCATATTACTAGAAATTTCATTTGCAATATTATAAATCTTTTCTTTTCTCGTCTCCAAATATGTTTTAGGAAAGATAAAAAAAACTAATGAATGAACTAATATAATTATTATTCCAAGAACAGAAAATATTTGTATGAACATTTTGGGAAATATCTTTAATTTTTTCATTTTCTCTCCAATTTATATCCTACATTTCTTATAGTAGTTATACAGTCTAATTGTAATTTTTTTCTAAGTTCTTTTATATATACATCTATTACTCGATCATAAGGAGTTTCTTCGCTATCTTTCCATACATAATCAATAATTTGCATTCTTGTTAACACTTGTCCATTATTATCCAATAAACATTTTAATACTTCTAGTTCTTTTGCATTTACATCTATTTCTTCACCATTTATTTTAGCTGTATAGCTATTAAAATTAACCGATAGATCCTTATATTCAAACTTCTCTAAATGTCCATAATTCTTCTTAATTAAAGAATCTATTCTAGCCTTTAAGACAGGCAATGAAAATGGCTTTTCTATATATCCATCTGCCAGATTAGTAAACGCATCAATTTTATATTCTTCATCACTAAATGCAGTCAGGATTAGAATTGGTAAATTGCTTTTCTTTCTAATTTCTTTCAATACTTCTAAACCATTTATAAAAGGTATCTGTATGTCTAAGATAACCAGATTTATATCGCTATTAAATTCTGACAAGGCTTCTCTTCCATCTTTAGCTTGAATAACAGTATATCCAAATTCTGAAAGATATTCACTTAATCCCTCTCTTATCATATTATCATCTTCAACAATTAATATTTTCATGTATACCTCCACTTAAGCCTATTCGCTTATATTGTACAGCATATTATTGGATATTTAAAAGCAAAAAAATTTTTGGTGCTAAAAAGCACCAAAAATTTTATTTATTGTCAATTAATAATTCTTTTGGATTCCTTCTTAATATATTGAATGAAGAAATAATCAAAGATACAAGAAGTACTAAACTCATAAATATAACTACATAAAATATGAATTTAGGTAATACATTTATATCTAAACTTGATAATGTCTTGTTAAATCCTTCAGCTTCTGCCCCACCACCTAATTGGCTAGATGCAGATTGTCTGGCAATTTGTTTAGCTATATCACCAGTAACCTTATTCAATATATTATTCCCAAGCTTTTCAGCTGTATACCTAGCTAAGAAATAAGAGCCAACATATGCGGGGATTGATATAAATACCATCTCAATCAGGAATTGACCAAAAATTTCTAATTTTGATATACCTAATGATAGTAATACTGCTATTTCCTTCTTTCTGGCATTCATCCATAATAATAATAATAATGAAACTACAACTCCTGCAAATATTAATGAGCCAGCAAATAATTTATTTGAAATTGAGTAGATACCTGATATAGATTGTTGTAATGCAGGATAATTTGATGAACTTTTAATCAAATTATATTCTCTCCAATTTATATCTAATTTCTCAATCTCTTTTATTACACTATCAAGATTCTTATCACCTTTTACAAAGAATGTTGCATCCTGGTATACAGCTGTATCTTCTGTATTACCATAAACTTTAGCAGCTGTATGAACATCAGTGATTAATGTATTTTCGTATAGTTCCTGTGCTGCACTTACTCCACCGCTATTATGCCCATCGAATAGACCTTTAATTTCTACTTCTACTGTTTCATCTGCTTGTTTCTCGTTATCAGCGTCAAATAAATTAGATTTTATTTTTATCTTATCTCCAACTTTAAGATTATTTTTTTCAGCTAAATCTTTATGCATTAAGATTTTATTTTTATCTTCATTTTCTAAATGCTTTCCTTCTACTAATTTATATGCTCCTGATACAAATTTTGTTTCTTTTGATGAGTCGTTAACCCCGGTTAACATAACTGTTCTTTTGAAATTCTTCGCTCTTTTAGGTGATTGATTCGCAAGAGTCTCTTTAGTTTCAATAATATCATAATCAACTAAATCTGCAACACTGTTTATTCTTTTTACATAGGAGTCTATACTATCTGTTTGAGCTATCTTTTTAATATCTTCACCTTTTACATTTCCTCCACCTCTAGGTGTTCCTGGATTTACTTGTCTATTTATCTCCATAGAAAAACTATTTGTTATATTAGCAAATGTTTCTTTTGAGGCTCTGTCCGTAGCATCTTTAATAGATAAACTTATAAGACTTAAAGTTGACATAGCCAAAATAACTAACATAATAATTATTGATTTTAAGCTTTTTCTAGTTATATAAGCAAATGCATTTTTTATCATTATTCAACCTCCAAATTCATTTTATTTACTTTTTTTAACTTCTTACCACTTAGCTCTAAAATGATATCTGCAGAATCTGCTGCTTCCTTACTATGTGTTACAACTATTACACATTTATTCCTTTCTTTAGCTAATGTCTTTAATATATTAATTATTTCTCCGGCAGTAACACTATCCAGATTACCAGTAGGCTCATCAGCCAGTATTATTGGAGCATCTGATACCAATGCTCTGGCAATAGCTACTCTTTGCTGCTGTCCACCAGATAATTTCATAACATTTCTTTTTATTTGTTTTTTATCTAAGCCTAGTTCAAACAAGATACTTTCATCTGCTGATTTATTCACTAATCTAATATTTTCAATCGGCGATAAATAATCTATTAAATTATAGTTTTGAAATACTAAAGATATATTATTTTTTCTATGATTACTATATCCTTTCTTTTGTATATCTTCATTCTTAAACAATATTTGTCCTGTTTGAGGTTTATCGAGTCCAGCAAGTAAGGAAAGAAGTGTAGATTTTCCTGCTCCTGACTTTCCTACTATCGCATAAAACTTCCCAAGTTCAAATTTTTGATTTACTCCTGACAAAACTTTTTCTTTAGAATTGGCATAACTATATGATACATTCTTTATTTCTAATATTTCCATCATTTTCTCCTAACTTATTTTTGATAATATTTCTTTAGGCTTCTTGATTAATATTAATGAAGAAGCAAATACAACTGATAAAACAATAATACTTATTAATATTAAATAACTTTGTCCAAGTGTTGTAATATTTAACATAAAACTATCATTTATTAAACTTCCGCCAGAAATCATTGAGTCCTCTGAGTTAACGATTCCACCTGCAATTACTTTTAGTAATACATTTCCTAAAAATAAGGAAGATATTATACTTGGTATCGATATGAATAATAACTCGAATATAAATTGCATTATAATATGTATCTTAGATGTTCCAATAGATAAAAATATACCTATTTCATAAATTCTTTCTCTTAACCATAGAATCAAGATTAATGAAAGAACAACCATCCCACCTAACATAATAGAATAAGTCATTATTTTTATTATGTGTTTTATTCCACTCACTGACTCCAAAGACTCTTCAAACGCATTAGAATCTTTTTCAACAAAATACTTTGACTCATCAATTTTAAGCTCTTTTAATTTGTTTAAGGCTAAGTCTGTAGATTCTGCACTACCAGAATACATTAAAATTTTATTTGCGATTTTATTATTTTCTGATTTATTTAATATCTCTTGACTTGTTGAATAATCTACAAACACCATATTTTCGCTAAAATCAGAAGATAGCCCTGTATATGTTTCATGTTTTTTACCAGAAAAGATCCCTATAATTTTAAATTTATGACTTTTTATTTTTCCACTTTTTTCAATATCTAGTAATTCAAGATCAACTTCATCACCTAATTTTAGATTGTTTTGTTTAGCAAATTCTTCATGAACAATAATTGAATCCTTATCATTTTCTCCTATATTTTTACCTTCTTTAATTGTAAACACTCCACTACTAAATAAAATATTTCTTTTAGTATTATTTGTAGCTTCGAGTGAAACAACATTCTTAAATTCGTCAGATAAATCTTCTCTATTTATTCTTTGTTCTCCGCTAACTACTTTAGCATCTTTTAGCTTTGCTAATCCATCATATTGCATTATTATTTCTTCAATTTCTTTTAATTTTTCAATATCTTTAAATTCATTAACATTAAAATAGTTACCATCTTTTCTTGTTATTGATATTGAAGAATTAGAACTTTCATATAAAGCCTTTTCTATTTCATCGCTTGATTTCATTATTGTTAAACAAGAATACAAGCAAGAAAGAACTATAGTTAATATGATAAAAATTATTAAAGTTCTATTTCTCTTTCTTGTAATATATGCTATAGCATTTTTTATCACTTTCCTAACTACTCCTTTCTATTTTCTTACTCCATAACTAATTGCATCTACTGGACAAGCATTTTTTCATAAATTATTCCTCCTTTATTTTTTTCATAATAGCATTTTATAGCTACTTTTAATATCATTCTACACACCTTTTATGAAACGTTGATGAAATATAATTTTTTATTTTTCCTACACTTTGAATTATACAGGAAGCCAGTCTGTAATTTGGTGGTATCTTTGCCAATCTTGACAGTAATACCCATAATTCTGTTAGCCACGGTCGATACCTCCTTCCGTAAAAATGGGCATAAAAAACAGATTTCTTCAGGCATGAAAAAAGCACCAACCATTTCTGATTGATGCTTTCAAATTATTTTGTTTTTGTAAATCTTTTTAATTGCGTATCCACATCTCTTCCACCGTACATAACATGTATAATCGTAACCACTTGTGTATCATCATCCGGAATATATAGAACAAGATAAAATACATGCTTCAAGCCTATCAAGCTGACCACTTGCATTTTCTGGTGACTTCAGTTCAAAAGCAATGTATTCGAAGATTCCACGAAGGTCTATCTCGGTCTGATATGAAATCACGATATCATAAATCATAAATTGTAATCCTTGCGGATATCAGTAAAAACAGATTTTGCTGGTGCATATTTAATAATCATATCTGCAAGAAAGCTACACCAGCGTTCAAAATCCTTGTTCATTGCCAAGCCTCCTTAAAATATTATCTTGTGAATAATTCGCAGAACATATTTTATCTCAAGACTTACTAAAATAAAATAGATTTTACTGAATGGTAGTTTTCAAATATTTCTATCTATCACAAATCATTTCTTTCAATCTCTCCAAAACTAAGTTGTTCTCCAAAGCGTAGAATGACTGCTTCCCTTTGTTCTGATGATAAAAAATTCAAAAAATAGCTTATCTCTGCCCTATCCTCTAGCCGAACTATGTCGTTATACTCATGCACTATATTTTCTTCATCTTCTAATGGATAAAACTCAACCTTCCTACTTTCATCAATACATAAATGATTTGCAATCGTGTATAGATAAGCCTTAAATTTCTTTTTCCCTTTATATCCGGATAAATTCTTAAACAACTTCAAAAATGTTTCCTGAGTCAGGTCTTCTGCTTTTTCCAGATTAGAGCAATGCCACCTACAGTAACGTAAAATAGATGTATAATAGCGTTTTATCAATTCTTCTGCTACATTTTCATTTCCAAGTAGAATCTGTTCCACTAATTCGTCATCACTCAACACGCATCAGACTCCTTTCCATTGAATATCTGTATATATATAATAACGGGTTATGCACTTAAAATGATTAAAAGATTCCTCATTTTTTCTTTTTTGCCCATCCTAGCCACTGCGATACCCTCCTTCAAAATGTGCTAAAGCCTTATCCCTTTTGCATAGACTTATCCACTTTGTCAAGGTGGCTATGTAAACAGTACCAGAGAACGCAAAAAAGCCGCCTACTCTTAAAATCAATAAGAATAAGCCGCTTTGTAATCTGCCTTAGACATATTCAATTTTATATTGGAAAGCAGGTGAAAGGACAAATCTCTCTTTATCTCTGCGATATATGCGGCATGTACTTTCAGTCGCTCGTCATCTATCGTAAATCCCTTAATCATATATTCTTTTAACCGCTTTGTCGCCCACTGCCTGAATCTTGTTGCAATCACTGATTTAACACGGCATCCAAGAGAGATTATCATATCTAAATTGTAATAAGTAACATTATATGTTTTTCCATCATCTGCAGTTGTTCGGAATTTCCGAACAACTGAATCCTTATCCAATTCTCCTTCTTCGAATATATGCTTTATATGTTCACTTATATTTGATTTGAACAGTGTTTAAGTTCATTACATATTACTTGCTATCCCTGATACCTTATTCTTTCAACCAGCGTTTCCTTTTTCAGATTACTGCTTAAAACGCAGGAAAGTATAATCTGCAACAGACCAACCAAAGAAATCATAATAAAAATTGGTACGATTGGAACATGATAGATATTCATTCCAAATATTCCCATATGTTTTGCATAGGAAAAAAGTGCATAGCCGAGCGGCAGACCAATGATCAAAGCTACGCATATGGTGCCAACCGTAAACATCAGTCCCTGTAACTGCAGGCATAAATTTAATTGTTTATTTGTCATACCCACAGCCTGTAATATACCATATTCCTGCTTTTTTGTCGTAATATTCATGATCATGGTATTCGCCATATTCATAAACCCGATGAGTCCTACAATAGCCATAAACAGATAACAGCCAAGCTTCATCATGCTGCTTGCAAATTCGGCAGATTGTAACTGCGCATGATAAGTATCCATTTTTATATGCGAAGTATTAGAAATCAAAGTATTCAGACTTTGTTCTACAGATGCCACATCTTTTTTATCACAGTCCACCCACAGATAGCCATAGGCTGTTCCTCTCGGATTCATGGAACGATATACACCTTCCGGAATGACAAGATAAGTGTCCGCACTTACAAAAGATCCTGCAATCTTTCCCTGATAGGTATAGGTTCCACTTCCATTCTCAAAGTCAAATGCAATGGATTCACCCGGAGCATATCCATCTTGTTCCATCCACGTTGACCAGCCAAAGAAAATATCACCATTCTTTACCGCCTGATCATAGTCCATAGAGCCAATATCCCCTTCTTGGCGCATAAAATCAAAATCCTTTTTACTCACAATAGTAGCAGGAAATCTTGTTCCGTTCAGATTTACAGAGACAATCTCTCTCGTCATAACATCTGTTACTCCCGGAATGCTTTTGATTTCTTCAATCAGCGAATCATTCAATGGATCATCCTTCAGAATCGTATCCAGATTATTCTCCGGATATCTTTCATCATACTCAGCAGAATAGTCAAGATGCAGTTCAAATTGTCCATGATTAACTGAAAGACGTGCTTCATGCTCTGTGTCAATATTTCCCACATAATTAGAGATAATCACAAACAATACGCAAGAAAAACCCATTGTGAGGATAGTACCAATAGTTCTTTTGGGATTACCCGTTACATTTGCCATTGCCATAGAAAACACGGTGACATTTTTTCTGCCATTTCGTTTTCCTTTTTTTTGTGTTTCTGCTTTTTCTAAATACCGTGTTGCTTCGATAGGTGAAATCCGTGAAACAATTTTCATTGGTTTACGCAGTGCCAAAGCAACGGTAAGAAATGATACGAAAATACAGAGAAGCATAGCAGGCAGGGAAAACAGAGGAACCTGCTGATTTTGAACTCCCATAGAGCCAGTTTGGGTTGATACAAGGTTCCCCTGTTCTACCAGCCAGTTAAAACCGCATTTTGCAATCAGAAAGCCAAAAAGCAATCCAACTGGTATTGAAAAAAATGTCAAAAAAATACCCTCTCTGAAGATCAGTTGTTTCATCTGCTTTTTTGTCGCTCCCAGAGCCTTGATTTTTCCATACTCCTGTATCTTGTTGGCAATACCGACCTGAAAAATATTATAAATAACCACAACAGAGAAAAGTACAATTGCAAGAATCAAAACCCCGCATACCGCAATCGTTTCATAACTCGGCTGCAAGACCCATTGCAAATAGAGATCATTGACTATAACGTTTTTTTCTTCGATCCCACAAGCTGCTGCAATCTGCTTTATAACCGAATCAATATTATTCATAGATACATTTGCAGATTCATTTAAAGTAAAATAAATATTATACTGTCTGTCATTCTCTGCGACGTGCTCATCATAAAACTCCTGTGACCCGAAAGCAACATAAGATGCCTCAATGGTATATTCATCCCGATCATATAGGATTCCGCTGACAACAAATTCTTCCGGCTTATATTCTGACTGCATCCCTGCGCGGTAATCCAGTGTAACCGTATCTCCGACCTTTACATCATCATATCCCATTTCACTAAAAAATGCTCTTCCTGCGGCAATTTCCTGCGTTCCCACCGGATACTTTCCTTCCTTTAACTCATATTCCTTATTATAGGGAAGCATTTTTCTTGCAGTCTCATCCATGCAGACAAAACCACCGTTTTCGTTTCCTTTTATGATACCTTCGGTGCACATAGTGCCTGTAGCATCTATTTCCGCACGGCGGTTTACTTCTTTTAACTGCGATCCGTCTGCTGCGACAAACAAACCATAATTGCTTCCATATGAGCCTGCCGCCTGACTTTTCTGTAAACGGATCATTCCATTCCCCACAGTACTGATAATCACAAGCAGCATCGTGGTCAAACATATGGACATCATAATCAGTATACTTCTTGTCCTGTTCCTTTTGTCATTGCTATATGCAATCCTGCTTATTGTCTTCATCTAAAATCCACCACCTGTCCATCCTCAATTACCAGAATACGATCAGCGACCTGTGCAATTTCGTCATCATGGGTAATCATTACAATTGTCTGTCCATATTTTTTTGCTGTCATCTTAAGCAGAGCGATGACCTCATCACTGGTCTTAGAATCAAGATTTCCTGTCGGCTCATCTGCAAATATAATTTCCGGACGATTCACCAGTGCTCTTGCAATTGCTACTCTCTGCTGCTGTCCTCCGGATAACTGATTTGGCAGATTATAAATCCGGTTTTCAATCCCAAGAGTTGCAATAATATCATTTACATACGCTTCATCCACTTTTCTTCCATCCAGCCCCAGTGGCAGTACAATATTTTCCCAGACATTAACAGATGAAACCAGATTAAATGCCTGAAAAACAAATCCGATTTTTCTTCTGCGGAAAACAGCAAGGGCATCTTCCTTCATCCTGTATAAATCTTTCCCTGCTAAAGTAACACTGCCTTTTGTCGGGGTGTCTAGCCCTCCAAGCATATGAAGTAATGTACTTTTACCGGAACCTGACTTTCCAACAATTGCGACAAATTCTCCCTGCTCAATCTGAATGTCCACCTGATTGACCGCTTTGACCTGATTCTCACCTGCGCCATAAAACTTACAAAGCTGCTTGGTTTCTAATATCACACTCATGTGTTGCCTCCTTTTCAATTCTGTAAAGCGTACCTTTTCAGCACGCTTTCTTTGCCTGTTTATATATTTGGTCATTTTTCAACCTACATCCAAATTGTATCAGGACAATCTTTCATTTCACTTTCAAAAAACGAGCAGAAATCTTACAGAATTGTAAGATTTCTGCTCACTTAAAATTTAACCAACATATGGTAATTGAATCACAAACGTGCTTCCTTTTTTCTTTTTGCCGGAGGTTACCGTAATCGTACCTGCGTGTTTTTCGATAATTTCTCTCGATAGAAAAAGTCCGATTCCTGTACCACTCTTTTCCATGACCTCCCGGGAACTTCCTCTGTAAAATCGTTGAAAAATTTTGTGATACTCATTCTGCGGAACACCGATTCCCTGATCCTCAATTTCCATTCTTACAAGATCGTTTCTTTTTTGTAACCGGATAAATATTTTTGAACCACCCGGACTGTACTTGACCGCATTATCTAAAACGTTAATCACAGCTTCACCAAGCCATCTTTTATCCTGCATAACCATGCATGTTTCCAGCTCTTTTTCATAGTCAAAAACGAATTCAATTTCTTTTTCATCCGCTTTAGGATAAGTGCGGTTCACAGCAGATATGACAGTATCCATAAGCGGAAGTTTTTTCTTATTAATCTGAATCAGTCCAGTTTCCATCTTGGATATTTCAAGAAGCGACTGCAATAATGTCTCCAGTCCATCCAGAGCACTCCGACAACGGATACGAAACTCCTCCTGTTCTGTGGCACTTAAGTCATTCTGCATCAGCACACTAAAACATGTATCCAAAGCTGCAACCGGTGTCTTTAACTGGTGAGAAATATCAGAAACCATTTCTTTCGTGTTCTCCTTTTCTGCCCTTGCTTCTTCCTTTATCAACTGAATATGATGTCCGATTGCTTCAAGCTGGTCATTCAATTTTTCCAGTTCTGCATGATTTTCCGCTTTCAGTAAATCATCAAATTTATTTTCACGGAATCTGATCAGAATTTCTTCCAACTGGTCTAAAATTTTCTGATGACACGCATCTTCTTTTTTCTTCCAATAAAGTAAAAAAGTCAAAAGAAGCATGCATATCACAGTGCTTACAGCACCGGTCACCATAACCTGATGCCGGAATTGCGAATAAAACACATTCCCTTTATTCCCCCAGTATCCATATTGCTCCAATAATCGCCTTCCCTGTTCGTTGGTTTCAATATCCTTATCCTTAAGCAATTCCGAAACAGCATCCAGCCCGGAAAATTCTTCCTTTGCAGCAATGTCTGTCATAAGATTCATTTTATATTTATAATCTTCATAAAACACATATGTGGTAAAGCAATTTAATATTGCAAACAATACTATGACAGGTAATACCAAGGAGAGCACTACTGTAATCTTCTTGCGATATCTCTTTGTCACTGCCTTACCTCCTGATTCCATATATACCCAAGACCTCTGATATTCTTTATATAGACCGGTGCAGCCGGATTGTCTTCAATTTTCTCACGGAGTCTTCTGATATTGACAGCGATTGTATTTTCATCCACAAAATCCCCTTCCAGATCAAACACATTTTCCAATATTTGTGTTCTTGAAAGAATCTGTTTCGGATTCTGAAGAAAAAAAGTCAGCATTTTTAACTCTGTTTTTGTCAGACTGATTTCACGACTCTTTATCAGGACTTTCATTTCTCCTGCAATAAATACGATATCTCCCGAAATCATCTTTCCGGCTTCCGTTTTCTCCTGTCTGCGACGGAAATGTGCTTCTATTTTCAAAAGAAGTACCGAAAGACTAAACGGCTTGGTAATATAATCATCTGCACCTGCTTCATATCCCATAACCTGATCCATCTCTTGATCTAGTGCTGTAAGGCAGATAATGTATGTATTATAATTGCATCTCATCCACCTTACAAATTCCAGTCCATTCCCATCCGGAAGATTCACATCACAAATGGTAACATCCACATTATTATCACTTGCAATTCTTTTCGCTTTTTTCACTGATTCTGCTGAAAAAACCTCATATCCGGATTTTTTCAGTGAAAATGTAATTCCACGATTTAAATTTTCATCATCTTCAACCACAAGTATACCTGGCATAGCATATGCACCTCTCTTTATTAAACCTTCATGCCGGCATTATGTTCCGCCACATACTTCTTAATCTCATCATATGTTGCCTTAGTCTCTGCAGATGTTATATCCACATCATCAAGTTCAATTGTGACATTAATATAATCATCCGGCTTTTATTTCAGTTGGGACAAAAGAACAACCGTCTCAAGTGTCGGAAACTTTTCCAAGGTAACAGTATGCTCATCAGACTGCTCTTTATCCAAAGAAATACCATCAACTCGAACTACTTCCTTGCCATCTCTAAGAATCGGTACTGGAAATTGAAACTTGATATTCCTAATCCAATTACCATCTTCTCGTCTTTCTTGAAATATATCAATACGCTCAATAAATGCCTGCATAAACTGTTTCTTTTCAGCATCCGTACATTCTGCATATAATTCATTAAATGCGTTCAAAAAGCCGTATATGCTGTCCGCATCAATCTGATTTTTCTTAAGTTCATATACCTGAGACTTCAAATCTGCGATTGCCTCTTCCACTTCATCTATTTTATCATATTGGGTATCTAATCGTCTCTGTAAATCTGAAATTTTTTTATCGTAATGAATATCTGTAACATCCAGATTATCCATCTGCTGTTCAAGACGTGTTTTAATTATCTCTGCCTGATGGAGATTTGCGTTTAATACAGATAACTGCTTTTCCAGATCAGAAGTATCAACTGTTGCCATACATTCCTTTTCCACAACATGGACATTTCAATATTCCTGACAAAATATGTGCATGCTCCGGATCATGAATCTTTTCTCTTCTGTAATTATTTTTAGAGCGTTTCTCCTGTGCAAGATTCCAGTCCTCCTCAGAAATAATTGCTTCATGAATTCCCTCATATACAGGGAACTCCGATTGTTCCACTACATGCATTTCATTACGTGTTCCTGTTTTCTTTTCGGTGCGCCTGCGTCCGTATGCTATCTTCCCCATATACACTGGGTTATCAATAATCTTTTTGAGAAAATAATCATCATATGCTTCACTTTTATCGCCCTGCTTAAAACAAAAGTATTCGGAAAAAGACAAGGGAAGCACATGAACTTCATCTCCTCTTCCCTCAAACTCAGTCAATATATCTTTAGATAAGAAAGTATATCCATTTTATAAGAAATATGCAATCATCTCATTTAAATTTTTTCCGTATGCGGCATTTTTATAAACCATGTAAATTTTTCTTTCAACCTTAAAGATATCTACAGCCTCACTACCCTGTCAAACCGCTCAACTCCAGTCATTCTGTGTGAAACCATAATAACCGTTTTATCCTTCATAGGCGAATCCAGTGCCTTAAGAAATACATTTTCACTGTGCGTATCAAGAGCTGAAGATGGCTCATCCATCAGAATAACAGGTGAATCCTTAAGCATTGCCCTCGCAATTGCTATCCGCTGGCGCTGACCACCTGACAGATTCATTCCACCGGCGGTCAGCCTTGTGTCATATCCATCAGGCAGTTCACTGATAAATTCATCTGCATATGCCTGTTTTGCCGCTCTGACGATCATATCCATATCCGGACTGCCTGCTTTATTCCAGCCATATTCAATATTCTCCCGAATCGTACCCTCAAACAGATAACTTTCCTGCGGTACATAAGTAATCATATTCCTCAACTGCATTAAAGAATACTCATTCAACTCCCTGCCATATAATCTGACACTGCCGCTTTGGACAGGATAGAACCTCAGTAATAGTTTTAAAAATGTGCTTTTACCACAGCCTGATTCTCCTGCCAGCAGAATTTTTTCACCATTTTCCACCTTAAGCCCCTCATAATAAAGCTGTGTATTTTCCATGTCGTCATATGAAAAATGTAGTTTGTAAAGTTCTATAGCAACATTACATTTATCATGCAAATCCACCGTACCAACCTGTGTCTGCGTATTCCAGCCCACACATTCTTCCTGCTCCAACTCAAGGAAATCAAACACATGCCCTGCTCTCACAACCGATGTTGAAAATGCCGCCAGTGAACTTCCAAACCTCTGCATTGATGAACTCATACTCATCTGCAATGTGACTACAGCCATAACTATTCCGAAATTCAGCTTTCCATCTGCCACAAGCAGTGCGCCCACAATAATTGTACCAAAGCTTCCGATAATCCCCAATAAAAATGCTGCCATCTCAAGTGACGCTTCCATTCTTACCCTCGACCTTTCTGCCTGTGCTGATTCTTCATTTTCTTTGTAAAAATGTTTCAGCACAATTGACGCTCCCGGATTCATCTTTAATGTAACAAAGCCTGATATTATATCGCTGAACAGGGCTGCCAATTTTGCAGATTTCTTCTGTACATTTTTCGCGTGATTCTTAATAGAATTATTTATCCTGATAGATACAAATGCTGTAAGCACACTGATTATCAGCGCAATACATGTCAGAATCGGACTGTAAAAACACATTGTAACAACTGACGAAATAACAAGCACAATCTTTCCTGACACCCAGTATACATGTGAAAACCATGCCGTTTTTAAAGAGTCAGCGTCCATATTAAGAGTTCTCATTGCTTCTGCGCTATGTGTATCATCATAAAATTTCATATTCATATCCAGCAGTTTTTCAAATAGTCTTAACTTAAGGTCATACACCATTCTTCTTACAAGATGAATATGAAAATACCGCAGATATGGAAAAAGACATTTGCATATGACTATAATCACACATACTATTACCGCTGTCCTAAACATCTGCATATTCTGAAATTCAATCGCATTAATAGTCTGTTTGGTGACATAAGAATACAGAACCTGCAAAGCTGACTCGGTAATTAATGTGATAATCAGAATCAGCCAGTAGCGGAATCTGTATTTCCCAATATATTGCAAAAATCTTCTGGTATCTTTCATACTCTGTCCCTCATTTCCTTGTTAATAAATTCCTTGTACATATGTGCATATCTTCCATGCATGGTCATCAGTTCAGAATGTGTTCCCTGCTCCACAATTTCTCCCCTGTCCAGCACATAGATTCTGTCGTAATCACGGATTGTATTTAGTCTGTGTGCAACTGTAATTACCGTACGGTCTTTGGAAATTTCATCAATTGTTTTGCAGATATTAATTTCAGTCTTGGAATCCAAAGCGGAAGTCGGTTCATCAAGCAGAAGAATCTCTGCGCCTTTCACTATTGCACGGGCTATTGAAATCCGCTGTCTCTGTCCGCCTGAAAGATTGCCTCCGTTCTCCGACAAGACGGTTTCAATTCCTTCAGGCAGTTGTTTTACAAATGTTTCACAGCCTGCCATATTCAAAGCTTTCATAATATCATCATGCATAGCCTGCGGATTTCCAATTCTTACATTATCTGCAACAGACAACGGAAAAAGTGTGGTCTCCTGTGAAATCAGTGCAATCCTTTCTGTAGCAAACTGTCTTGAAATCAGTTTTAAAATAGTACTTTTTCCGCTCCCACTTTCTCCTGCAAATGCAATTCTTTCGCCAGGCTTCACGCTAAAACTTACATTATGCAAAACATTTTCATCTTTATATGCAAATGACACATTTTCAAAGCTGATTAGCGAATTGCCTTCTTTTTCAACATATTTTTCTTCATAATCAGTCTTTTCAGGCTGGATTTCAATTATTTCAAACACTCTCGAAACTGACACAAGTGCTGTCTGAAAACGCACAACCAACTGATATGTGTATGACAATGGGTCAATTAGTTTCTTAATTATGCTCATATAAGCGATTAACACGCCAATTGTAATTACATTTCTGAATACAAATACGCCTCCTACGCATATGGCAAGTGCCAGCGGAATCTCCTGAATTGCCCTTGAAAGCGGTTCGAGATTATACTGTGCCAGATCAGTTTCATCAGATGTCACAAATGTTTTGTAAAGTGCTTTTTCATACCGGTTCATCATACATTTCTGAAGATTGTATGATTTGATAACTTCTACCCCTGCAAATGCTTCTTCTATATTATTGTTAGTCTGCCCCAGCTCCCTTGCATACTGGTGCTGGCGCAATTTTATCGGTTTTAAAAGCTTTATATTGATTGGAACTATAATTGCAAGCGGCAACAGACATATTGCCGCCAATGGCGGATTCATTAAAAATAAATATACTGAATATACAATCGTAATGACCGGCACATATAAACAATCCTTGAAATATCCCGACATGAACCCTGCCAATCCCTCAATATCCTCAGTAATGCGCTCCATCATGTCACCATAATTACATTTATTGATGTATTCAGGTGATGCCTTCATCAGCGCATTTACCGCATCATTTCTAAGATCCTGCAGCAAACCTGCTCCAACAAAGCCAGTCATCGCAACAACCATGTAATTAGACACAATTCCTGTGCATATTACAATCAACATTTTAATTACAATAAAATGAATCGTCTGCTTAAGCGTACCACCGGCAATCTGGTCTATTATCTGCTTTAAAATATCAATAATCATTACCGTAGACACAGACGCCGTCACACTTGATACTGAGGCAAGTGTAATCTGTATCCAATACTTTTTGCTGTACTTTAATAATTTCCCCATATAGACATTTTCCACTCCTTTATATATACTATATGCAAGTATAGCTCGTGTAAAATGTGCTAACAATGGCATTTATGCAGCGGATTTTTATACTATTTGCAATCTATGTTTGCAGATAGTGTATAATTAATTATTAAAAATATTTACAGAAATGAGGGATAACATGCCACAGACGGACAGACATAAAAAAAGAGAGATTCCAATTGAATTTGATTTCTATAATACATTAGATAAGCTTCCTGTAGAAAAGAGATGTACTATCATTATGATTTCGTGTGGCAGTACAACTATCAAGATAAATGAACATTTTCAGACTGTGAATGCTCCTGCTGTGCTTTGCATTTCACAATACGATAAGTTTCAATGTATAGAAAAGACACATTTAAGCGCCAAGGCATTTCATTTTGACCCTTGGTATATTAAAGCATGCCTTAGATTTGAAAATCTTGATGACGACATCAGTATTGATGAGAAATATGTTTATGAAAGAAATATGCTTTACATGTTTACCAGACATTCTGGAAATTTTCAGGGAATATTTCATTTAACACCACAGCAGTATATTCACATTAATGAATTAATGCTGATGATTGGTGCTGAAACCTATGCGCAGAGTGACGATTACTGGACCTGCCGCATAAGGAGAATGCTGCGTCAGACGATAAACTGCATATATGATATCTATGTCGACCAACGCAAATTAAAATTCTACGAATTGTCTGAAAATACTAACCCAGTAACAATATGTACAGACTATATTCATGCCAATTACCAGAATGATATTACCTTAACTTCCCTATGCGAACTCGTTCACCTTAACCGCACTACATTAAACCAGCGCTTTAAACAGCAGCTAAACTGCACCTGCATAGAATATCTGCTGCACTACCGCTTAAAGATTGCGCAGGAGCTACTATCCAATACCAACCTCAAAATCGAAGACATCTCCAGTCAGTGCGGCTTCAAATACGGCTCCTACTTTAACCGCCAGTTCACGAAATGCTTAGGTATATCACCGTCTGAATTCCGCAAGAACCCGACTGGATATAGTTCGTTTGATGGTGGGAAGGTGCGGAAATTGTGAAGGGTATGTTATTTTTCATTATTCCTACCCATTTTCAATAATATATAACTCAAGTCATTTTCATAATCTCTAGCAATAAACTTTCGCCTATTAAAAATTTTATAAATCTTAGGATAAATAAACCAATATAAGCCTAAAAAAACCGAAATAGCAACTATTAATAATAACATTATATATGTAGCTGTAATAAAATTTGTTTTTTGCGTAATTAAAGATATATAACTCATAATTATTGGAATAATAATAGAAGAAATTATATTTCCTACACTGAATCTATGACTTTCTTCTTGATAATACTTTTTACTTTGTTCAATTAACCATAATATATCTTTTTCACTATACATTTGTAAGGATTTTATTCTTTCAATATAATCATTTATTTGTTTCTGCTTATTGTCTTTATTATTTTCATTCCATCTTTTATTATTTAAGATATAAATAAATGCCTCAATTAGATATAAAATCAAAACAAAAAGTATATTAATAATAAGATAATATTGTGTCCTTTTTAATTGATATAATATCATTGTTACAATAACCAAAAACATTGATATTAGCAGGCTTATTAATTGAATAAATTCAGCTTTCGTAATTTTTTTTAGTTTTCTTATATCCACACTTGACATAGCAGATATATAATCTGATAAAAAATATGTATACATTACTATTTCTTGATTAAATAACCAAATTCTCCTATTCTATAATTATCTGTAAAGTATCGCTATTCACTCTTAGTACTCTCTTCTAATTCCAACATATATTTATCGAAATCAGACATAAACAATCTGTCCTGAATGACACGATATTTCTCAAATTCAGTCTCAGCATGAAGCTTTGCAATCTCAGCAGACACCTTTCCTGAATCCTGCAAAATCCCATAATCAAACATTTCAATAAAACTATTAAGACGCTTTTCCCAATCCTCCATAGTCAATGGGATATGCCTCAGTGTCATATTTTCAGCGAAATCTAAATACGCAGTAACCATACGATTTAATTGTTTCATTTCATCCTGACTTAAATAGTTTTTAGCAATTGTAACATCGCTTTTCTTAATCTTGCCATCTGGAGCATCTGCCCATGTTGTTAATCCCATATGTTCTTTGGTATGGTCTGCTCTTTCTACAATCAGCTCTGATGCCGTATGTCCATGAACCGCAAAATGCATCTTATTCTGAACAGTAGCATAAAATCTTTTTGTTGCAACTGAATTTTTATCATAATCTATTGCAGTAGCATAAAGGTCTGTAATTTTCTGATAAAACTTTCTTTCACTTGCTCTTATTTCGCGAATGCGCTCTAACTGCTCGTCAAAGTACTTTTCTGTCAGATAAGTTCCTCTTTTTAACCTTTCATCGTCCATGACCCAGCCTTTGATGGTGTAATCTTTTGCAATCTGATTCACCCATTTTCTGAACTGAACAGCACGCTCGGAATTGACCTTAAAACCTACAGCAATAATCATTTGAAGATTATAATGTTTTGTATCACGAGCAACCTGACGGGAACCTTCCATTTGAACTATTCGGAATTTTCGAATAGTTGCCGCTTCTTCCAATTCACTATCTGCATAAACTTTTTTAATATGCTCATTTATCGTTGGTAAACCAACGTCATATAATGTAGCCATCATCTTCTGTGTCAGCCATATATTCTCGTCCTCATAACGCATCTCAACGCTGTCCTGCTGTTCACCAACAGAAGCAACATAGGTCAAATATTCTGCTGCGCTGGAACGGATTGTTATTTCTTCTTTTTTCTTTTTCAAACAAAATCCCCCTTTTTATTATCTTACTGAGATATGAGATAAATTGCTGATGTTTTATATATCTTTTCTCCCCAGCAGACACACCGTCTCCACATGTCATGAGTGCGCAATAAAGATGCACATCCCATGACTTATCCGTCAAGTTTGGGCTCTAAAATGATACAACAGTCCCCTATCGGACCTGCAAAAATAAAGCAAGATGCATCACTTTGCACCTGCCATAGAAAAAGATTAGATTTGTTTTTGAGATACAGGTCTAACTGACCTGCGCGTGATTTGTGCTCTGCTCTTTCTCTATGGTCCACTTACCCCATTGATAATTTCTAGGATATTGTACCATAGATTGTTTGTTTCGGAAATTACTTTCCTCTAAAAATGGGCAGACTCAAATAACTAAACCTCATCCTTTTAGATACTTGAGTCTACCATTTTCATCAAATTTCTTCACTTTTATCAGCCTCTTCTGATTTTAACATTTTACAAATAATAATGTTCTTCTTTCTCCTCCTATATGTGAACAATACCTTTAATTTACTACCTCTTGCACATAACAATTCTTGTTCTCCCCCTCTATTACTAATCAAGTCTATGTATAACCCCTTAGTTCCCTTCGGTATCATAATTTTTAGCAATGTGTTGTATGAACCAAATTCTTCTTTCAATGACGATTTTACAAGACCGACTCCCATGTATCCTTTATCTTCTATTATTGCACCCCAGTTAATATAACGTCTATTCGTACTTATACACAGTTCTCTATAATCCAAAAATCTATATCCCCAAATATTCTCTGGGACATACGATTTATTTAGACGTTTATCCATAACTGCTTGCATTTCCTCAAGTTCATCTTCTGGAAAAGTAAAGCCCGTATAACCATATCTGTTTTTTTTATTAATGGCCAATCCCCAATTTCCACCACAATAAAATGAAAACCATTTATTTTCAAGTGCATCTACTCTTAATTCTTGTATCTCCTCTTCAGAAAAATCTCCTTTTAAATATATTTCAGGATTTTCTGTATCATAATTTCTCCTTAACTTTCCACCAAGTTGATACTCCGGCAACCAATATGAATAATTTTTATTCCCCCAATCTCTTGCTTCATCAATGCTAGAAAATCTTCTATATATCTCTCTCATATTTTTCTCCAAACGTACTACCGCATTCCTTAATCTGCATCTGGATCAATCCTAATATCAATTGGTCTAACACGCCTATTTTTCTTATTTTCCACAATACTGCATCAGAACAACCGTCTCCACATGCCCCGTATTAGGAAACATATCCACGCAACAACACTTCTCCACCTTATACCCTCTCTCCTGCAGAGTAACAAGGTCTCTTGCAAGCGAAGTAGGCTTGCATGAAATATACACCATTCTGTCAACACCATAATCAATAATCTTCTCAAGTGCCTTAGGGTGAATTCCGTCACGAGGTGGGTCAAGTACGATGAAATCAGGCTTAATCTCAATATTATCAAGTGCCTTTAAGACATCGTCTGCAATGAATTCACAGTTAGTAAGACCATTCTGGGCTGCATTCTTCTTGGCAGCCTCAACAGCTTCCGCAACAATCTCAACACCGATAACCTTGCTTGCAACAGGCGATAACATCTGCGCAATCGTACCCGTACCTGTATACAGGTCATATATAACCGGTTTGCTGCCAGCCACATCTCCAAATCCGCCAGAAAGCACATACTCACGTGCCTTAGAGTAAAGCACTTCCGCTCCAAGAGAATTAGTCTGGAAGAATGAGAACGGAGTTATCTTGAAACGTAAGCCCAGAAGTTCCTCCTCAATATAATCCTGACCATACAGAAGCTCAGTTTTCTCGTTAATTACTGCATCTGCAAGGCTGTCGTTAAATGTATGGAGAACACCTGTAAGAGTGCCCTTATATTCAATTGATGTCAGGCGGTTTACAAGCTCTGTGAAATCATGCTCAATCTGAGTCGTTGTTACGATATCAACAAGAATCTGTCCTGTCTTTACTGACTTTCTTACAAGAAGATGACGCAGATACCCCTCGTGGCTTAACTTGTGCTGGAAAGGAAGCTCCTTCTCTATTGCATAATCCTGAACGCATGTGAGAATCTTTCTGTAATCCTCATCAATAATCTTACATTCTGTAACTGGAACAATATCATACATGCTGTTTCGTTTGTGAAGTCCGAGTGCAAGAGGTCCGTCCTTGTACTCATCGCCAAATGAAAATTCCATCTTATTACGGTATTCTTCTGTAACCGGACTTCCGATTATCCCCTCAAATGGAAGCTCACCCGAAACAACTTCGCTAAGAAGCTTTTCCACCTGTGCGCTCTTAATCTTTAACTGTTCCTCGTAAGCTACTGTCTGGTAAGTGCAGCCACCGCATTTGCCAAAATGTGGACATGCCGGGCTGGTTTCAAGCGGACTCTTCTCAACAACTTCCATAAGTCTGCCTTCGCAGTGTCCTTTTCTTTTCTTATTCACGCAGAATCTGACAGTCTGTCCAGGAATTGCGTTCTTGACGATTGCCTTTTCCTTCTGTCCGTCCTCATCTGTCACCCACACTGTCGCCTTGTTAGGGAAATCAACCTTTTCAACTTTACCTTCGTATACGCTTCCTTTTTTCAATCTATACTCCATTCCGCACATGAATTGTGCCTGTTATTAACATATTAATAGTTTCTGGCAGCACTTATTCACATAACGGCATACCTTGTATAATTTTATCAGAAAAATGTGCTAAAGTATAGTAGTCACATTTACTCAACCACGCTGGCATTCTTTGCCTGCACTGCAGAATGTATTCTTTCAAGTACCTTGTCACACAGCCATGTATAAGCAGCCCCGGCAGCATTCAGTCCTATACGTAATGCAACCGCATAAGGCATTCCAAAAAGTCCCGCCGCAATTGATAATGCGCCAAATGTATTAAAAGCTGTCTGCCATGCATAACCAGCGGAATATCCGACTCCGATACCACCTATCATGCCTATATACGGATACATTGATTCTGGCAGTACTATATACATCACTGCAAAAATCGCACATCCAACAACATTAAACAATGCCCTGTTTCCAATTCTCTTATCAACATCTTTAGAAAACGGCAGACACACTGACATGCACGCAATTCCAATCCACATTGCCCTAGGCAGTCCCATCAGTGAAACAATCAGCATAGCGCTTGATACGATAAATGTAAGCTTAATGTACCATCTTGTCCTTGCTGAATTAATATTAAATTCCTTAAACAAATCCCAGAATGTTCTTCTATATGGTCTGTTCCTCTGATTCTTATAGAAAATAATCATGCATACTAACATCCCGGCAAGCAGTCCCACAACTCTCATCATATATTCATGCCCTGTGACATCATATCCCTGTAGCAAAAGATACCCAAGAACGAATGTTGAATGATTATACATAATTACATTGTGACATCCCATTATCATAAGAAGCATAATACACACAACATTTATTACAAATGCAGCAACTGGCGGTACCATATTGGAAACCCTCGGTCCTGCTATCAATATTGCATATATTCCCATTATTGAAATCAACCCATGTGATGTCTTAATTCCAAAATCCGCCTGTCTTAATACCAGCACCGCAAGAAGCACTGTAACTCCGACAACACTGTTATTATTCCCCAGCAGCTTACTGAATACTGTAACTACTGCAACGCAGAATATCATAACCAGATACACCTTGAAATTATATATAAAAATATGTCTTCTTTTCTCTTTAGAATCCTGTGTGTTCTTAATAAGCTGTTTTGAACCAGCCGAGCTTAACTGTAACTCCTGATAAAATGTCATAAATTCCTGCTTTCCTTTCCTCCCCTTAAATTTTGCTTAATGACAGGGTTGAGTAATATAACACTGATTACACCCCTATGTCAATTAAGAAATAATTAAATATTATGCAATAAAAAAAGCCACAACCACTGACATATCCTAATGGACATATCAAGCCGGCTATGGCTTTCAATCATATCGCACTTATTACATTACTTCTCGATGTCTTCATCCTCGAAATCATCGTCAAAATCTTCGTCTTCGAAATCTTCATCATCGAAATCATCTAAATAATCTGGTGTAAAATATCTGTATACAGCATAAGCGATACCAGCAACTGCTGCAACTGCACCAACGATAGCAAGAACAGCTATGATAATTGTGCTGCACTTCTTGCAGCATTTCTTATCTTCATCTTCCTTCTTGCTAATAAGTTCTCCTAATTTAGTAGCTGCGATAAGCTCATCTAATTTTTCTTTACTCATAACAATATCTCCTTTCATACCACGGATTTAATAAATGTATTATAGCATAGCGTTAAACATTTGTCATTATAGTTTTTTAAGTCTGGCAAATCCTGCCAGCATTTTCTTCTGTCCGTACTCTGCAAATTCAACTGTTACCATATAGTCTCTTGCTGAGTCCTCTATAGCAAGTACCTTTCCTTCACCGAATTTCACATGGCTCACCATATCACCGACACTGTAGCCAAGTCCACCTGAAGATTTTGCACTTATATCTGCACCTCTTGCAGCACCTATTACATTTCTTGAAGATAAGCCGCTTCGTGTAGGCACTCCTGCATAAGCACTTCTTACAGAATCTGCCGGAGTCTTTCTCTTTTCTGGTTTCTTAAGATCAAATAATTCCATAGGGTCTTTTCCAAATCCCGGATTAGAACCACCATTTATCTTAACCTTTCTTGAGCTATATGTTCCTGCTGCCCTTCCGCCTGGTGTGCCGCTTCCGTAGCTGCTAAGAATTGATCTGGCTGTTGCACGCATGTTAATGCCTGTTGTATCTGGCTCATCTGATGTCCCGCCATATGCAATCCTGCCTTTAGCATACCCACTGGAATTGTTTTCTATGTGCATATATTCTTTAGGAATTTCATTAATGAATCTTGAAACCTTATTCATCTGTGTTTCACCACGCACCATACGCGACTTGGCACTTGTAAGATTAAGTATTTTCTCTGCTCTTGTTATTCCAACATAGCACAGTCTTCTCTCTTCCTCAATCTCAGTTGAATCATCTGACACAATTGTCATATAGCTTGGGAAAAGTCCGTCCTCCATTCCTGTCATATACACGATTGGAAATTCCAGACCTTTCGCACTGTGCAGCGTCATAAGCATTACATGAGGCTCTGACTCATCCAGATTATCAATATCCGCTATTAAGGCAACTTCTTCAAGAAGTCCTGAAAGTGTAGGCTCTTCGCCTGCTTCCTTACAGCTCTCCTCATAGCTTACAACCTTATTAATGAATTCATCCAGATTCTCGCGTCTTGCCTCAACCTCTTCCACCGTTTCATTCTGTGAAAGGCTCTCAATATATCCTGTATCCTCAATTACAGCCTCAGCAAGCTCCTTTAATGACATAAATTCTTCTTTGGCACGCAGTCTTCCAATAAGGTCAACAAATGGCTCTAACTTGGAAAGTGCCGCATTCTTTATTGTGTCAATATCCTTTGCATTGACAAGTGCTTCCCAGAAAGTAATATCATTAAAATCTGCATATTCCTGCAATCTGTCAATCGTAGTATTACCAATCCCCCTCTTCGGAACATTTATAATTCGCTTAACCGCCTGACCATCAAGACCATTATCAATAGTTTTAAGATAAGCAAGAATATCTTTGATTTCCTTTCGCTGATAGAAATTCTGTCCGCCATATATCTTATATGGAATGTTGTGAATCATCAGCTTTTCTTCGAGCGCTCTTGACTGTGCATTAGTTCTGTAAAGAATGGCAACATCATTATAATTCCAGCCATCCCTTACATACTCTGCAATATCACTCGCAACGCCTTCTGCTTCATCATACCCGTTCTCATACAGAGTATAATTGACCTTCTCGCCCTCTCCGTTATCAGTCCAGAGTGACTTGCTCTTTCTGCCAATATTATTACTTATCACCGCATTTGCAGCATTAAGAATAGTCTGCGTCGAACGGTAATTCTGCTCAAGCTTTATAACCTTAGCGCCTGTGAACACATTTTCAAAGTTAAGAATATTATAAATGTTTGCTCCACGGAACTTATATATAGACTGGTCATCATCACCAACCACACATATATTGCCATACTTTGCTGCAAGCATTGCAACAAGCTTAAACTGTGATGTATTAGTATCCTGATACTCGTCGACCATTATATATCTGAATCTGTCCTGATAATGCTCAAGTACCTCTGCATCACTCTGGAACAGCTCAACCGTCTTGAATATCAGGTCATCAAAATCAAGTGCATTGTTAAGCTTAAGCGTCTTCTGATATTCTCTGTATACGCCTGCAATTCTTCTAAGATTATAGTCGTTACCTGCCTCAAGCTCGAACTCATCAGGAGTCTTTAACTCATCTTTAGCAGATGAAATCTTGCTCATAATTGCACGCTCTTTAAGCATCTTCGTATCTATATTCATCTTCTTACATATATCCTTGATTACAGACTTCTGGTCGTCCGTATCATATATCGTAAAGTTATTATCGTATCCAATTCTGTCTATGTATCTTCTTAAAATTCTCACGCATGTTGAGTGGAATGTACTTACCCATACAGCCCCTGCACCCTGTGCCACAGTAGTCTCAACTCGTTCTTTCATCTCTCTTGCAGCTTTATTAGTAAATGTAATTGCCATAATATTATATGGGTCTACTCCGCATTCTTCTATTAAATATGCAATTCTGTTCGTAAGCACGCGTGTCTTTCCAGAGCCTGCTCCGGCAATAATAAGCAGCGCGCCATCTGTATATTTAACTGCCCTTTTCTGGCTGTCATTCAAATCTTCTAATCTCATATATCCACCTTCATGCAAATGTGAAATCTATATCCACCTTATTTCTGCCAACTACCACATTATACAAAAACAACGGGATGTTGCCAAGCCAATATGACAACATCCCTGATTGTTATTTATTAAATTCACATATTACTAATTGTCAGATTATGCAAGCTTTGTTCCACAGTTAGAACAGAACTTAGCGCCATTAGTTGGTGTTCCACAGTTAGGACAGAACTTAGGTGCTGTGCCACCTGACACATTTGCAGTATTATTCATTGCAGTATTCATGTTATTCATCATATGCTGTCCAACCTGCATTCCCATCTGGAGCTGCATCATATCACTGGCAATATTCGAACCGCCTCTTGAATTGCCGATACTATCAGCCATAGCCATCTGTGTATATCTGTTCATATCTCCAACCATTGCCTGAGAAGCTGCCTTATTAGTCATCTTCTGTACTTCTTCCGGATAAGAGAAGCTTGAGATAGTAAAGCTTGTTATTGTGATTCCTAACTTGCTCATCTCCATATCAAGGTCTGTCTTAATACCCGCTGAGATATCATAAGCATTAGCCTGAAGATTAAACATATCCTTGCCTTCTTTAGAAATCCACTTCATAAGAAGCTGGTCAAGAACTGCTGATATTCTTTCCTTAACATCTGCAACAGTGTACATCTGCTTTACACCTGCTACCTTGTCTATAAGCGTAATGTAATCAGATACTGAAAATGAGAAGTTACCGAAAGCTCTTATTGGCATGCCACCTGGAAGTGCCTGTGTTGGAATAAGAATAGGATTCTTAGTTCCCCACTTCTCTGTGAATTCCTTAGTATTAACGAATAAAACTTCAGCTCTTACTCCACTGTTGAAGCCAAACTTAAAGCCTTTAAGTGTTGATAAGAATGGAATAATCTGTGATTCAATATCAAAGCTTCCCTCGTCCTTAAAAATACCTTCAATCTTACCATTGTACATAAAGATTGCATCCTGGCCGGCGCGGATAATCAGCTTACTGCCTTTCTTGATTTCTCTGTTGGTCCATTTCCAGAAGATTATATCATCTCTGTACTCTTCCCATTCAACTACGTTGGCAAACTGCCCTTTGAATAATCCCATGTTCCCTCTCCTTATCTATGTATTGCTTATCTCATTATAAATGTGCTTCTGAATTATAAGCCCATCTGAGCCTTAAGTGCTGCTAATTCATCATCAACTGCTGTGTTAGCTGGCTCTGCATCATACTTAGCTGCAAGACTGTCAACATCTGCCTCAAGCTGTGTCTGGTTAAGCTCTGCCATTGCATTAGCCTCGTCAAGCATCTTATTAGCCTTAGCCTCCATCTTACCGAATGCATCCATGCTTGTTCCAACACTGTTAACACTTGAACCAACCTTGTTGATTCTCTCCTGAGCCTTAGCTGCTGCAACCTTAGCCTTAACTGCATCTCTTCTTGCTTCAAGAGACTGGATATCCTTGCAGAGCTTATCATGCATCTGACGCATCTTAGCTGCATTGTCTGCTGCAATATTATATGTCTGCTGTAATGTAGCCTGCTTAGAAACTAACTGCTGCTTCTTCTCAAGGAATGTTCTTGCATCTGCCTCGTTGCCAGCCTTAAGAGCTTTTTCTGCATATGACTGATACTTGGCAACATCTGCTGTGCATTCATCAAGCTCTCTTTTACATCTTGTCTCCTCAGCCATAACTGAAGCTGTCTCTGCCTTAACCTTTCCAAGGTCGCTCTCAAGATTTCTCATGTACTGGTCAATCATCTTCTCTGGATCTTCACACTTATCGAGAAGTGCATTGATGTTAGCGCTCATAATGTCCTTGAATCTTGTTAAAATACCCATAATAATCCTCCATTCCTGTGCCGCTTTCTGGCACATATCACCCTCTGGTGCATCCGAATTCTGTCTCCCAGAATTCTTAAAAAACCTTTTTCATTATAATATATCAGGAGTAAAAAGTCACGAATATTTGCTCCTATGAAACATATTTTATATTCTTGTAATAAAAATTAAAATATCATAATATGCACAATACACTATGCTAAAGTTCATTATATTATTCCTACTTGAAATGTGGTTTTAAAAACTATATAATATAGCTTAAGCATTAATATAAATGTATTCTCTCATGAATACGCATTTTTAAAGAAATGAGGAACATATGAACAACGATATTAAAGAGCTTATGAGTGGTATTCTTAAAGATATGTCCGCTCTTAACTATATAAAACCCGGAGATGTGCCTAACATCAACCTGTACATGGATCAGGTTACAACATTTATGTATGAACATCTTCACGATACAAAGCGTACCACTGATGATAAAGTACTAACCAAAACAATGATTAACAACTATGCCAAAAACAATCTGCTGCCATCACCAGTAAAGAAAAAGTACTCTAAGGAACACATATATATCCTTACATTTATCTATTACTTTAAGAACATTCTCTCAATAAGTGATATACAGAAAATGCTCAATCCTCTCACTGAGAAATTCTTTGATGAAGGTTCCAAGCCGGATCTGGATTATATATATAATGAGATTTTTTCAATGGAATCCTCTCTTGCAAGGCCATTATCTAAAGATATATTTGCAAAGTCTGAACAGGCAAGCAATGCATTTTCAGATGTAAAGGATGATGATGACAGAGAATTCTTACAGTTCTTCAGCCTTGTATGCCTTTTAAGCTTTGATGTATACATGAAGAAGAACATGATTGAGAGTCTGATTGATGATTACTCTGCCAAGCATGCGCCAAAGCATCCTGAGAAGCCTGATAAAACAGACAAAAAGAAATAATCCATACAAATTAAGGGAACTGCCAGTACTGACAGTTCCCTTTTACATTGCTTCATATATTACTTATTACTTATTATCTTCTGACTCTTTCTCAAGCATGCCAAGTCTTTCAAATACTCTGTCATACCCGTCATTACCATAATTAAGCGAACGATTTACCCTGCTGATTGTCGCAGTAGACGCACCTGTCTTCTCTGCAATATCAAGATATGTCCTGTGTTCTCTTAACATCTTGGCAACCTCAAATCTCTGGGATAAGGATAAAATCTCGTTAATTGTACATACATCCTCAAAGAAATCGTATGCTTCATCTAAATCCTTAAGACTTAATATTGCCTGAAAAAGCTGCTCAACAGCCTGTGTCTTTAACTTATTGTTCATAATTATCCACCCCGGTTTTCCAAAAATAACATTGGCTTATTACTTTTAAATTTTAACACAGTGAAGTTTTAAAGTAAAGACATTATTCACTTCTTAATGCCACAACAGGGTCTTTTTTTGCTGCAAGCTTTGCTGGGATAAGTCCGGCAATAAATGTAAGGAACATGCTTATTATTATAAGTATTACTCCTCCTGCAACCGGAAGCTGTGCAACATTGGAAATGTCTGTAAGGTGCTTAATCAACGCATTTGCAGGTATGCACAACAATAAAGTTACAACAATGCCGAGTGCGCCTGAGACAAAACCTTCAATAAGTGTCTCTGCATTGAATATTCTTGAAACATCTTTCTTAGAAGCACCAATACTTCTTAATACTCCAATTTCCTTAGTTCTTTCAAGTACTGAAATGTATGTGATAATACCTATCATTATTGAAGAAACTATAAGTGATATTGCAACAAATGCTATTAATACATAAGAGATTGCATTAATAATTGTACTTACTGATGACATCATTATTCCAACATAATCTGTGTAGTTAATAACATTTTCTTCCTTGCCATCGTCCTGCTGTAGCTTATTGTAATCCTTGATAATATTCTGAACCTTCTCCTTAGAGTCAAAATCAGTTGCATATATATCTATCTGTGAAGGTGTATCAAGGTCTGTAATTCCAAGCTTCGACTTATTGCTGTCTAATGTTGCATCTGTTGTTCTAGCCTTTAGTGACGCTGAGAAAAGCTGCAGTATCTGATCATCGCTCATTCCACTTGTCATTGCCTGCATCTGAGCGCTTTCCTCTGGTGAAAGTGTTGCCATATATGCATTTACATCATCCATTGTAATCTCTGTATTCCTGTCATTGTCGAATGGAACTCCTGTAAATACATCAACACTTGTATCAGCAAGCTGTGCCTTGGCAATCTCACTGTTCTTTACTTCTTCGATAATATATTCAGTAAGCTTTGCTGTATAACCGATTCCACTTGAAAGTGAAGTACTGACTGCATCATCATTAGGTCTGATTATTCCACATACTTTAATGTCAGTTCCGTTATTTACAACATTTGTCATATACTTATCATCTTTGCTGTAATCGTCCCATGTACCAGTCACATCATTGTACTTATACATGTCCGTAGGCATAACAAGCTTAAACTCTGTATCAAGTATCTCATCAAATGTATAGCTTATATTCTTTTCTGTTTCGTATGATTCACCAACCATCATTTTCTTAAAGAGTGTTCTTACTTCCTCAGGGTCTTTAAGTCCTAATGAGTAAAGTGTATAATCATCAACCTCGTTATTCTTATCGACAACAAGCACAACCTCGTTGTAATTCTCTGGCCAGTGTCCTGCAAGTACATCATACTGCTCATCAAGAACCTGCTGGTTTCCTAAAAGCTGGTTCCACACACTGCTGTTAGAAAACATTCCCATACCCATGCCTGATGACATTGCGTAAGATGTGCTTGTTGCACCCTCACCATATATCGAATCAAACATTGTACTTGGATTTAACTGTTCAACACCGTTAGAAGTATCCTTCATATAAATGTTAAGAGGAACATCATATGAATACTGGATATCACTTACATATGACTTAATGTCAGAGCCGCCGTTTTCAATGTATTTCTTAAACTCAGAAAGGTTATTGCTCTTAACTTCCTTTACCATGGTATTAATCATGTCACCCATGATATCGTTAGAATATATTTTAGACTTATCCTCATGCTCTTCTGAATCCGAATTACCTGTCATGCTTGATACCATACTGCTTATATCAATAGCTTCCGCCTGAAGTGTTATAGGATAACTCGAAAGCGTATCTCTCTGAACCCTGTCTATGTATAACTGGATACCATTTGAGATAGACAGAATCATTGCAATACCGATAATTCCTATGCTTCCTGCAAATGCAGTAAGAATCGTTCTTGTTTTCTTAGTCATCAGGTTATTAAAGGAAAGCGAAAGTGCTGTAAAGAATGACATAGATGTTTTCTGCTTCTTTCCTGACTTTTTAGTCTTCTTTTCTGATGTCTTAACCTTAGTAGCCTCTTTAGCCCTGATATCAGCTTCCATATCTTCTAACGAATATGGATCAGAGTCATCAGTTATCACACCATCTAATAATCTGACTATTCTTGTAGAATAATTCTTGGCAAGCTCCGGATTATGAGTTACCATAATTATAAGTCTGTCCTTTGATATCTCCTTTAAAAGCTCCATAATCTGGATACTTGTCTCTGTGTCAAGCGCTCCTGTAGGCTCGTCAGCAAGCAGGATATCAGGATTATTTACAAGTGCTCTTGCAATAGCAACCCTCTGCATCTGTCCACCTGACATCTGATTAGGCTTCTTGTGAATCTGCTCTCCAAGTCCAACTTTCTCAAGTGCCTCTATCGCTCTTTTCTTTCTCTCTGCCTTAGATACACCTGAAAGCGTAAGTGCAAGCTCTACATTAGATAAAACAGTCTGGTGCGGAATCAGATTGTAACTCTGGAACACAAAACCAATAGAATTATTTCTGTAAAAATCCCAGTCTCTGTCCTTATAATTCTTAGTTGACACTCCATTTATCTTAAGGTCGCCGCTCGTATACTTATCAAGTCCGCCTATAATATTAAGCATAGTAGTCTTACCACATCCGGACTGTCCAAGAATCGACACGAACTCGCAGTCCCTGAACCTAAGATTAATGCCCTTAAGTGCGCTCACAGTAGTAGAACCGGACACATAGTCTTTCTTTATATCATTTAATTCAAGCATGGAATACTCCTTTTATTTTATTGAGGGTTGCGGATTGGGAACTTGTCTGCATCCTTCGACTTGCATACATGACGTTGTGGCATCTGACTATAGCATACGCTTTCAGGAATCCTGCGCTTAGTGTAACTAAATGCCGCTATCTACAGAGTTTATTACGGTGTATCAAATCAAACGCGCTTCGCTTGAACGAGATTTGACGCACCGCCCTTATGTATATAGCGGCATTAAGTTACACACAGCCCGGATCATTCAAGCGTATGCTATAGTCAGACACCGCAACTGATATACACAACATTTAAGACGCAGACCAATTCCCAATCCGCAACCTTCAATTAATATACACCATGGAAAGCTTGGCTTGCAATTTATTCCAGCACATTTTATACTAATATTGTTTTTTGTTTATAAAAATATAATGATTAACAGGAGTCTATGTGAAATATTTTATCAGATTTAAATTACGGAATTTAACAGTCGCCGGTCTTGCTTTGATTATGGCAGCTACATCTGCTGTTCCATTTTTTGCTTATCCTGACCAGTTGATGGCTGATACGCAGGATGACCTCGACGCTGTTAATAAACAGCTTGAAGAATTAAGGAATAAACAGAGCGAACTCAATGCATCTTACGGAGAACTTAACGAGAAGCTGTCTGCTTCCGGTGAGAAGCTTTCTTCTATTGAGGATGCAGTTAATGCGAAACAGTCCGAGATTGATGCTACCAATATCCAGGTTGCTGATATGCAGGCAGAGATTGACCAGCAGTACGCCGCCATGAAACTTCGAATACAGTTTATGTATGAGAATAATAATGCTACTATCCTGTCAACGCTTCTGTCGGCTGAAAGCCTTTCTGACCTTTTATCCAAGTCAGAATATATCCAGCAGATTTCTAATTATGACCACCAGAAGATGCAGGAATTAAGTGACCTTCTGGCTTCTCTTAAAGAAACTCAGGCAAAGCTTGAAGAAGAGATGACCGAACTTGTCACTCTTAAAGATGATGCAGCCCGCGAAGCTGATAATTTTGCTGTGCTTCTCTCACAATGCCAGACAGAGCTTGACACTACAAGTGACAGCATTACTGATGCAGAAGCACTTGCGCTTGAATACGAAAAGCAGATTGAACAGGAAATGTTAGAGCGTCAACGCCATGAAATGGAAGCTCTTGAAGCTGCAAAAAAAGCACAGGAAGAGGCTGACAAAGTCAATAACGCCGGTAATACAGGCAATAATTCATCTTCCGGCTCTGCTATGGTTGACCAGAACGCTCTTAACAATGTTCTTAAGAATCACACTGCCGAAGATGTTGCAATGCTCGCAGCAATTATTGAATGTGAAGCCGGCAACCAGTCATATGAGGGCAAATGTGCTGTAGGAAGTGTTGTTATCAACAGAGTTGCTGACCCACGCTTTGCCAACAGCATAAGCGGCGTAATATATGCACCTTACCAGTTTTCACCTGTTGCCAGCGGACGATTTGCAATAGTACTTGCAAGAGGTGCAAATGCAGCCTGCACCCAGGCAGCCATTGATGTGCTTAATGGTTATATCAATATTAACGCACTATATTTTCATGTATATGACAGTTCTGTCGATGTGGGCGGAACCGTTATCGGAGATCATGTATTTTACTAACTCATTAAATATACCAAGGGGAGAATTATTAACTATGAAGAAAGCAACTAAAGCATCTGATAACAGATATTATCAGGCAAGATTTTCTGCTGCACAGAAAAATACTGACTTTGAAAGCCGTGAAGCAGCTTCAGATGTCGTAGGTATAGACAGAACAAGACTTGCAAGAATTGAACTTGGCAATGTAACACCTTATGCAGACGAGGTTGTATCTATGTCAAAATGCTACAACGCTCCTGAACTCTGCTACAATTACTGCTCAAACGAATGTCCGATTGGAAGGCTTACAATGAAGGAAGTCGAGATTAATTCATTTGACAGATTATCATTAAAAATGCTTGGTTCTTTGAATGATATCGAAAACCTGCGAGCTTCTATTATCAATATCTCTGCTGATGGTCAGGTTGATATTGGAGAACAGGAGGAATTCAAGCAGATACTTGAATCCCTCGACCTTATTTCCAATAATGCGAAAGCCCTTGAATTGTGGGCTAAGAAAAACATTAAGAATATTTAACGGCTGTATCTTACATAATCTACCGTAACAAAGCCTTTGTTTTCACTCTTGACAGAATTATCATGTGATACATATACACCGCTCTTTACACCAACCCATCTTCCGGCTTTGGCAATAACGGAAACAGGGTTGGTGTATTCTTTTCCGTCTGTGCTTATCTCTATTGTTACTGTCTCAACAGGTGCTTCCTTAACAGGAAGTCCTCCCTCGACATGATCTTTAGTTCCTGTCTTTTTAACTGTGTATCTGAAATATATTTCCTTAAGATTATCGTATGAAGCAAGCAATTCTTTAGTCTCTTTAGTATAAGCCTGGTCACAGTCAAACTGCTGCACACCCTTTACTGCATACACTTCCATCTTACCGCCTTTAACAGTCACATCTGCTGCCAGATAATCCATTCCCATATGAATGAATCCGGCATTATCACCATCAGACATTCCGCTGATATTCATCTTAGTAATACAGCTAAATTCCGGTGCCGGCCACTTCTGCAGGAGAATATTTCTGTAATCGCCAATTGGTCTGTTTGATGCTCTGCCAACTGCATTAAGCTTTATATAAGAACCGTCATCAGACACATTTCCGCTTTCATCAATGCCAGACTGTGCCCAGTCACTATCAGGATTGGCGTTCCACTGCCACTGCAGTCCCAAAGTATCTTCTGTGAATTCATCTGTAGTATCTGGCTCACATATTTCATAAACGGCACCGACATCAGGTTTTTCGTACTCCATCACAGGCTCGCCGTAATCATTGCCATCTTTCTTAACTCCAATTACAGGCCAGTCATTTTCCCAGCTCATTGGCTGCAAATGTGTTATTCTGCCCGCTGCGTACACATCCTGAAAATGTATAAACCAGTCCTGTCCTGTAACTGTGTCAACCCATGCACCCTGATGAGGTCCATTTACAGGCGAATCTCCTTGTCTCATAACCACTTTATACTCATATGGTCCAAACACATTTTTCGACCTTAACACTGTCTGCCAGCCTGTCTTAACACCGCCAGCCGGTGCAAATATATAATACCATCCGTTTCGCTTATACATCTTAGGACCTTCTATTGTAATCTGGTCATTTAAGTTACCGTCAAATATAGTCTTTTCCTCACCAATAAGCCCCATTCCATCTGGCTGCATCTCTACCATATGAAGCACACTCTTGTATCCGATACGGCTCTTGGCAACTCCTGCAACAAGATATGCCTTTCCGTCCTCATCCCAGAATGGGCATGGATCAATCCAGCCTGCGCCTGGTCTTATATTCACTGGCTTACTCCACTCACCATAAGGGTCTGTTGCTGTAGTCATATATATTCCTTCATCCGGCATTGGGAAGCACACATAATATGTACCCTCATGATATCTTATTGCAGGTGCCCACACTCCGCATCCATGAATTGGATTTCTATATCTGAATTCTGGAATTTCAGCCAAAATGTAGTTAACAACCTTCCAGTTTACAAGGTCCTTAGAATGAAGCAACGGCATAGCCGGAGCATTAGAAAAGCTTGATGATATCATAAAATAATCATCACCGACACGGATTGCGTCCGGATCTGAATAATCAGCGTAAAGTATTGGATTCTTGTATCGTCCATTTCCTAAATCTGCTGTCCACATATATGACCTCTTTCTGCCAGTTTACGGCTCAATAATTTATTTCTGCTTATGCAGATATTTCTCTGCTATCATATTACAACAGTTAAATAAGAATTTCCAGTACTTTTATAAAGTTATTTTATAAAAGTTTTTTAGTTGACATTTTATTATTAAGTATTTTGCGCTTAAACCGATATTATATATAACCGTGTTCATTGCTGAAGATGAAAGGCGGGTATACTTATGATAATTGCAGACAGCAACATGAGTATGTCTTCAAGAAGACACTACTCACAAAAGGTATCAAGCGGCATGGTCGCAGCAGGCAGATCTGGTAACTCCTTTAGTTTTGGAATGAGCCAGGCAAGAAGCAGCTTAAGCCAGAAAGAATCATATTTTAGTAATTCTTCTGATTCTCCGGACAGAAAGTATGACGACATGTTTCTGATGATGCCACTCTACAATCGTTCTGGAAGGCTTAATGTCCCAGACGATTCTTCTAAAACGGATTTGGCTGGTGAGGAATCACCAGAAGGCACGGAGGCTTTAACACCTGCTTACAACAAAGCCAGCTTAGTTTCTATGCGGCAGAATGTAAGCTTCAGTTACACAGAAATAACAAGAAAGGTTTATATGTCCCTGTTGGATTTTATTCAGTCTCTGTCTTTCCGTGGAATGTTTCATGATACTGACAGTTTATCCTGCAATTCAGTCTCTGACACATCTTTATCTGACAAAGCCTCAAAAACCCTTTCTATTACTAACCAGATTTCTCCTACTGTGTGGACTGTAAGAACCAGATATTCTTCAACCTATGAAGAAAAGGAAAGCACTTCATTTTCAACAACTGGAACTGTTAAAACAGCAGACGGCAGGAAACTTAATTTTAATCTTGATATGACCATGTCGCGCAGATACATGGAAGAACACAGCATTGAATTTGTTTCCAGCTTTGACACTGTACTGACAGATCCACTTGTTATTAATCTTGGATGCAATCCTGTTTCTATTTCTGATAAGTCCTTCAGTTTTGACATTGATTGTGATGGTAAAGACGAGACTATTGCACAGATGAATCCTGAAAGTGGCTTTCTTGCTCTTGATAAGAACAGCGACGGAATTATCAATGATGGCAGCGAGCTGTTTGGAACCAAGACCGGTAATGGCTTTTCCGAGCTTGCAGAATACGATTCTGACGGCAACGGATGGATTGATGAAAATGATGAAGTCTATGACCAGTTAAAGGTCTGGGTTAAAGATGAGAATGGCAAGGACAAGCTCTTATCACTTAAGGAAGCCAATGTCGGTGCAATCTGTCTTGGCAGCTCCAAAACAACATTTCATGTAACTGATGATGATAACAATCTTAAAGCTAAAGTACGAAGCAGCGGCATGTATCTTCATGAAGACGGCAGCGCCGGTTCTGTGCAGCAGGTGGATTTTTAATTCTGTATTGGGGATATCTTCGATATCCCCAATATTTTTTGTATCCCTTGCTAATGCCTGGCTGCTATTTTTCTCTGTTCGCTGACACAATTCCATTTTTCTGTTTTGCCACAGGCTCTGTTTTTTCCCGCGTAGGCTGCGTGTTCCCCGTTGGCTCTGTATTTTCCGTGATGGCTGCTTGACCCCGTTGGCTCTGTATTTTCCGTGATGGCTGCTTGCGACCTATATATTCATAATATTTGCTCTCTTATAGGCACATTTTGCGCCTATTCAATCCCAAAGCTTCTTCTCAACCTATAAGATTCATTATTTCTATTCTTTAATAGGTAAAACTGCTCTCCACAATCTGTAAATCCACAAAATCACATAAATTTTCCCAAAAATCTTCCTATAAGAGACTTTATTATGCGACTACCTATAGGTATCACGTATTGTCTGCGTATGAAGCTTCCTTTATTTATCATCATATTTTGCCCAGACTTGTTTTTCTCAGTATGTTTACATATTTTTAATATATCAAGCTATTGATTTTTATATATTTGTATAGTATATTTATTAAACAGTTTTTGCCTGTAATTGCAAAAGGGGGTTTTTAATGAGAGATATACAGAATTATAATATGGAACATGTTGACACATTAGCACCTGACACGATTAAAGAGTCTGTTATGTGCAGGCATTCACAATTGTCTCTTTTACTAGCTGATATACAAGGAAGAATTTCTAATGCTCCTGAAGGTTCTCTGCGAACTGCCAGAAAAGCTCATGGCTGCCAATATTATCATAAAGTCGAAGTAAATGATACCAAAGGAACATATATCAAAAAGCATAACTATAATTTTGCAATTGAACTTGCACAAAAAGATTATGATTTAAGAATTGAACAATGCCTGCTGAAAGAATTAAACTTTCTTGAAGTCATACTTAAGAAATATAATCCATCAGAAATCCAGCATATTTATGATTCACTTAACAGCTTCCGCAAAGAAATGGTTACTCCAGTTTTTGTATCGGATGAAGATTTTACTGCAAACTGGAAAGCCTCAGAATATACTTCTTTAGGATTCACTCCTGACTGTGCTGAATACTATACCGATAATGGCGAACGCGTACGGTCTAAGTCTGAAATTATCATAGCTAACAAACTCTATCGCTATAATATCCCTTATCGATACGAATATCCTCTGCAACTGCAATCTGGTATCATAACACACCCGGATTTTACCTGTCTTAATGTTAAAACAAGGCAGGAATATATATGGGAACATTTTGGTATTATGGATAATGCAGAATATGCCTGTAATGCCATCAAAAAAATCAGTGATTATGCTAATTCAGGATATGTCCTTGGCAGAAACTTCATAGCAACATTTGAAACCGCTGGTACTCCAATCAATGCTAACTGCATAGATTCTTTGATAAAAAGTCATCTCTGTTGATACATGTATGCCCCGCCTTACTTTTATTCTGTAAGGTGGGGCATACCTTCTATAGTTTATCAGATTATATGATTCTTATATGATACCTTTTTATAGTTGCTTTTTTGATTTCTTATAGGTCCTTCCTTACCAGATTTTCCAAAAATGTTTCTTATTTTCACAAAACATTCCTTAATAAAGACAAATTTCCTATCAAATAGCTTTAACTCACTATCTGATAGGAAATTATTCTGAATTTTATTAAGATTGTACTGTAAATGGCCTATTAATCATGTAAAAAAATGTTTTCTTATAGGAAAACCAAATCTCACCAAGACATATCTCTTTCCATCCGCACAGAAAACCCGGCTGTTATGTAACAATCCCACCAAAACAATCCCGCCATGCATAGTCCTTCCTGACAGCTTCCTAGAAATTCAAATCAATATCTATTCCCTTAATATCCTCATTAAGCATCTTATTATCTTTCATTATCCTGACTATCTGCTTCTGAGCTTCAGTTACATGGTCGACATCATTGCTTCTTATATTGGCATTCATCTCTAACTTGTCAGTCTCTGCCTGTCCCTCAATAATCTCTTCCTGTTCTTTTCTTTCCTTGCGCTTTTCGTCAATCTTTTCCTGCTGTTCTTCCTGTTTCTTCTCTGCTTCGTCAGCTTTTTCCTTATTCTCTTCTACCTTGTCATCAATGTTGTCTTTACCTTCATTTACAAGCAGATTCTTAACCTCACCCTCAACAGCACCTATTATCTGGTCTGCTGAATCCTGTGCCTTTAGCATTTCCTGAGATTTATCCCTATCGATTTCGGCAAGTGCAATTGAAGCTGTCGTGCATGCAATCTTAAGCTCCTTCTGACCAATTTCATCCTTAAAATGTATCTGTGATGAATTCAGCTTAAGCACTTTCTCCTGATACTCTGTAAGCGGAGTATTCTGTAGTTCCTTTAAGCGGTCAAGTTCTTCTTTTGAAAATGTGTCCTCAGCCGAACCATATCTGTTATTCTGGTATTTTTCAAGCAACTCAAGGTCTTTTTGTTCCTGTGAATTCATATCAACGCCATAATCTGCGCGGTAAGCCTCTTTTTCATTCTCCAAATCACTAACCTTATTCTTAAGTTCTGTGATTTCATCAAGCTTATTAAGCTTATCGAGCTTCATATCCTCAATATTCTTATCTGTCTTATCAGCAGATTTCCATGCGTCAGATATAAGCTTCATTGCCTGCTTTCTGGCTCTGAGCCTTTTAGCATCAATCTGGTTATCATTATATGGCTTCAGATTAAGCTCTGATGCATTGATTGTCTTTCTGTTCCTGGTTTGCTTTGAATTATCAGTATTCTTATCTGTATTATCTATTCCCTGTGCAGCTGTCTGATTATTCATTGTACTTCTTATCGTAAGTGACATATGCCCTCCTTGTCATAATCCTATCCCAAACTCCTTTTTGGGAATCACATTAGTTTAAATATATATCGGTATATCTGACATTCATTATTATAGTCAGTTCTTGTTCATAACGAATAAATATGATATAGTGATACTATCAATTATTTATGAGGAGAGCGATTACAATGAACTTTGCAAGAAAGACGGATAAGGTATTCACAATTATTTACACTATTATCAGTATTCTGTCAATTATTATATTAATCATGACTCATATTTATCCTGATAAATTCTTTAATAATTTGTATGAATCATTTTCTGCAATTAATAACAAGACATTTAGTATTAACAATTTATTCAATTTAATTGGACATATTTATATGGGAAGCTCATCCATAGTTCTATTATATATTCTTGCTGTTCTTGCTGTCATAATTGGATTACCCTTTACTGTGATTACTATTTTTGCTTATATAGGAATCATATTATATAAAGCAACCAACAACCCAAAGCATATACGCCGCAATCTGATTGTCAAGATTATATATACAGGAATATGGACTGTTATTGCACTCATAATGACAATCAAGGACATTGGCTTTGTTGTTATATTTGCAATACCTGCCATAATACTTTCAATTCTTATTGCAGCTGTTTATGGCATGAGAGAGCATGAATATTTCCCAGAATATTAATTCACATACAGCACTTATTAAGAAAAGGCAGGACATGAAAAAACCGACCTCCCAATCGTTAGATTTTTAGTCTAACTTTTGAGGGTCGGTTCCATGTCCTGCCATATTATATTTAATCTTACAGATGAAGCACTCTCTCCTTAATCTCCTGAGTTCTTCCCTGATTCCAGAACTGTGTTCCGATATATCCGCAAGTTCTTCTTGCGACATTCATCTTATCCTGATTACGGTTTCCGCAGTTAGGGCATTCCCATATAAGCTTTCCGTCATCATCAGTTATAATCTGAATCTGACCTGTGTATCCACATTCCTGACAGTAATCACTCTTAGTATTAAGCTCTGCATACATAATATTCTCATATATATACTGCATAACCTTAAGTACTGCCGGAATGTTATTCTGCATATCAGGAACTTCAACATAACTGATAGCTCCTCCTGGAGATAACTTCTGGAACTGTGATTCGAATTTTAACTTTTCAAATGCATTTATCTGCTCAGTTACATGAACATGATAGCTGTTAGTTATATAGTTCTTATCTGTTACGCCAGCAATCTTACCAAATCTCTTCTGTAAACATTTTGAAAACTTATAAGTTGTTGACTCAAGCGGTGTTCCATAAAGTGAGAAATCAATATTAGTCTCTGCTGCCCATCTTTTACATGTATCATTAAGATACTGCATTACTTTGAGGGCAAATTCTGTTCCCTCCGGATTAGTATGAGTTACACCCTTCATGTAATAAGTACATTCGCAAAGACCTGCATAACCGAGCGAAATTGTTGAATATCCACCATAAAGAAGCTTGTCAATTGTCTCGCCCTTCTTAAGTCTTGCAAGTGCTCCATTCTGCCAGAGAATTGGCGCAACATCTGAAGGAGTTCCTTTAAGTCTGTAATGTCTGCACATAAGTGCTCTCTTACACAAATCAAGTCTCTCATTAAGAATACTCCAGAACTTATCCATATCCTTGCCTGATGAACATGCAACATCAACAAGATTAAGAGTTACAACACCCTGATTGAATCTTCCATAATACTTTGGCTTTCCTGTTTCTGGATCAATATATGGTGTAAGGAAGCTTCTGCATCCCATACATGGGAAACACTGACCATTGCCATTCGCATCAACCTTTAATTCCTTCATTTTCTTTTCAGATATATAATCCGGAACCATTCTCTTAGCTGTACACTGTGCAGCTATTTCTGTAAGATACCAGTACTTGGAATCTTCGTGGATATTATCTTCCTCAAGAACATATATAAGCTTAGGAAATGCTGGTGTAATATATACACCCTGTTCATTCTTAACGCCCTGCATTCTCTGTCTTAATACTTCCTCAGTAACAAGTGCAAGGTCATCTCTTGTCTGACCTTCCGGAACCTCATCAATATACATGAAAACAGTAACAAAAGGTGCCTGTCCATTAGTTGTCATAAGAGTGATAACCTGATACTGAATCATCTGTACACCACGCTTAATCTCATCCTTTACTCGAAGCTCTGCAACCTCTTTAATCTTCTCTTCTGAAGCATCTATTCCGGTTTTTTCGAACTCATCTCTTACCTGTCCGATAAACTTCTCTCGGCTTACCTGGACAAATGGTGCAAGATGTGCTAAAGATATACTCTGTCCGCCATACTGTGAACTTGCAATCTGTGCAATTGCCTGAGTTGCAATATTACATGCAGTAGAAAAGCTGTGTGGCTTCTCAATCATAGTCTCGCTTATTACAGTTCCATTCTGTAACATATCCTCAAGATTGACAAGACAGCAGTTATGCATATGCTGTGCAAAATAATCTGCATCATGGAAATGTATAAGTCCCTGCTCATGCGCATCTACAATATCTGGAGGAAGAAGGAATCTCTTTGTAATATCCTTGCTTACCTCGCCAGCCATATAATCTCTCTGAACACTGTTTACAGTAGGATTCTTGTTAGAATTCTCCTGCTTTACTTCCTCATTATTGCACTCCAGAAGGCTTAATATCTGCTTATCTGTAGAATTAGATTTACGCACAAGTGCTCTCTTATAACGATAAGTAATATACTTTCTTGCAACTGAAAATGCTCTGAAATTCATAATCTGATTCTCTACAAGATCCTGAATCTCTTCAACGCTTAAAGACCTGTTCATCTCTTTACAAATGCTCTCAACATTATTAGAGATTGTCTCAATCTGTTCCTCTGATAATCTCTCACTATGGACAACTTCCATATTAGCTTTTGATACAGCATCCATAATTTTACTGATATCAAATGTTACCTCTGAACCACTTCTTTTAATAATTTTCATACTTCAAACCCTCACAAAAAGACCATCATATCCCTGTATATACTGCTTTCAGCAATACAGGCTATTTTCCTTTACATTAAAAAAATCTGCTGGAAACGCAGTGTTTATGCTGTTTCCCAAGCAGATTTGATTATACAACATATAGTTTGACAAGTCAATTGAAAACACAATATCTTGTAATAAAAAACTATATATATTAATTATCATCACATTCAGTTTCAGCCAGAATGTTGATAAGAGAAGCCGTTACAACAGCCATCTCAATCTCATATTCAGCCCACTGTGCAGACTCCTTACAACGGTCAATAGTAAACAATCCTTTCACATTATCTGGTGAACCTATTATGCATTGTACAGTAGAAAACACTCTCTTTTCTCTCATGGCTGTTCCAAATTCAGGTGCAAGGTCTGTCTGCCTTCCGACGAATCCCACAGCAGCATGATTCTTTCCATCCAGAAGCTTCTTAAAACCTTCTGTCTTAACATAATCAGCATTCATTGAACCGCCAAGCTCAACACCCATATAGTATGCACGGTTCAGATTAGCTCCCCAGTAAAGATTAATGCTGTCCAGTTTAAATGTATCATACATATGATGTATAAGCTCTTTAATAGCTGCTTTGCCATCTTCTGAAAAATTCTCCATAATGCCTGTAAGAAATCTGAGTTCCTTCATTTCCCTGCCATCATTGACATTCTTATCCTTTGTATTAAGAGAATTCTCATATGAATCCTTATGGAGATCATCCCTAAAGAATACATATCTGTCTCTTCCCTTTTCTTTCGCTACATACAGACAATAATCTGCTTTCTTGAAAAGCTCCTCATACTCATGTCCGTTGTTAGGACTGTATGCTGCTCCAATCGAACATGTTATCATTAAATCTTCAAAATCATCAACAAATTCCCACTTAATCTGGGTTCTTATCGCACGAAGCATCCCCCTTAACTCATGCTCATCATTAATACCATTGAATATAATAACAAATTCATCTCCTCCGATACGTCCTACAACTCCATCTTCGCCTACAACTTCCTTAAGCTTTCTTCCAACCCTTGCAAGCACCTTATCACCATACATGTGACCATATACATCATTGACCTTCTTAAAATGGTCAACATCAAGAACGGCTATCGTAACTCTGTTATTCTGCTCTTCCTTGAGACATTTTACAGCATATGCGGTAATAGTTTTCTTGTTATACACATGTGTAAGAGAATCAAACTGTAATTCTTCTATCATATCAGTAATCTGATTATAATTGCCATGGCTGTCTGCCTCAGGGACAACACGACCTATCACAATCCTGCTTCCATCGCTTTTATTCATTACAGTTCCTTTAAATCTTAAAGTCTCCTTCACCCTTTTATATGTACGCATGCTTGTTCTGAATTTTATAGAAAATGTCTGCGTATAAGAGCGTACTTCTGATATAAAATTAGCAAAGATTTCCTTATCATTCTCGTCAATATATCCCTCCGAAAGCATCCTCTTCTTCCATTCATCAATATCAGACTTATATATGACATCTCTTGAGTCAACATCATACCTGTACATACTGAATATGCCATTATCTCTGTTATATGTAAATGTATATTCTCTATCCAGTCCAAGCAGCATCTTATGTTTAGAAACATCATCTCTTAAACTCTTATTAGCCTCCTCTATAGACTCAACATCAACAAGTTCAATATCTCTCATATGCCCATTGCCCACAGCTCTTCGTTCATACACAAATAAATGATTATATCTTTCTATGCCCTGTGCGTTAATAAATTTAAACATTCCGCTCTTAGCTGTTCCATCATACTTCTCTATAAAATCCATCAGTCTTTCTTTATCCTGAGGTGCAACTACTTCTATAAGAGTCTCCTTAATTTCTCCAAAATATTCTTCAAATGCTTTATTCGCAACACTTATAACACAATACTTATCAACAGATGCTATTCTTCTACTCATCTTATGAACAATCTCAAATTTCTCACTGGCAGCAATATAATTATCGCTCATATTAATGTACCTCTTATATTTTTTATTATTAGTTATACGTACTTAATCTTTCTACATGTTATAAAAATTATATTATATACATGTCGATTTTACAAGTATAATAGTGCGTTTAATTTGAATTTTTTGGTACTTTAGTACCAATACCAAATATAGTATTTCCTTTTATTAAAAAGCATGCTATAATACAACATATTGTTGGTTTTTACTTAGTAACACTATTATTAAATGTGAGGAGGTCTTTTAATGGAACGCGTAAAGTACAACAGAGTTGAGGTAAGTCACGGCAATACATCCAAGAAATTTCCTGTGTACGAAATCTATCTTGATGGGGTTATAATTACTAAGGTATCATCTGAGAATGAGGCTTTAGAAATGGTATCACGCTGGCAGAAAAATTACAGATAATATATACTCATAAGTAAGTAAAAGCAGTGCCTGCAATCAATGCAGACACTGCTTTTATAGCATTTTCTTCTTCCTTAATACCCATAAAACTATTATACATATCAGAAGTATTATTCCACTTATTATCTCAAATCCAAAAGGTGTCTTTGCAAACGGCATCCATTCTCCACCTACATTCATTCCATATATGCCTGATATTATTGTCGGAATAGCCATCACAATTGTAATTGAAGTAAGGTATTTCATTACATTATTCAGCTTACTGTCAATTACTGATGACATCAGTTCCCTTGTACCATCAATGACATCCCTGTATATCGTGGTCATCTCTATAGCCTGCTGGTACTCGACCATGACATCCTCAAGAAGCTCCATATCTTCAGGATACTGCTCAAGTCTTTTATATCTTCTGAGTCTTTCTAACACAATACTGTTAGCTCGAAGAGATGTTGCAAAATAAACAAGTGTAGATTCTAACTCATGAAGCTCAATAAGATCAGTATCTGACGTATCTCCATCAACCCGCTCTTCTATCTCAATTCTTTTCTTATCAATAAGACGAAGATTAGCCTGATACACAAAAGCTGAACGGAAAAGCATCTGATATATAAAACGCATCTTTTTCTTTGTACTGAACTCTTTCACCTTATTTCTTACAAAATAATTAATAATCGGTGTATCTACCTTACACACTGTAATTATTGCTTCACTTTTAAGGATAATACCAAGAGGAATTGTTGTATACATTTTTTTCTCATGTCTTACCTCAGGTGTAGGAATATCCACAAGTATAACAGTATATCCGTCTTCAAGGCTTATACGCGAACTTTCTTCTTCATCAAGTGCAGATGAGATATCCTCAGGTTCTATTTCAAAGCGTTCTGCTATCTGCTCAAGCTCCTTGCTTGTCGGATCTACCATATTAATCCAGCATCCATCCTGAATATCTGTCAATGTATTTAATACCTGCTGGTCTGTTCTATATATCTCTACCATAAGTCCGGCCTTTCATAATTATTATTTCATCATAGTCGTCCCTGATGCGTCTCATAATAAAATCTCTTAACGGTTCATCAAAACACCTGTATATATTGTTTACAGCCTCACAATCAAGTGGATTACGTGTAAGAAAATATTGCACATTAAATCCATACATATCATATACTATCTGTAAAATCTTTATATCTGGTCTTGACAAACCATTCTCTAATGTACAATAGCTTCTCTCTGATATTCCAAGCACATTTGCCATGTCCTTTTTATTCATATCATGTATCCGTCTTATCTCTGTAAGTGTATATCCTGTACGCACATTATCTGGAACATCCAGTTCCATTCCATTAACAATCTCAAGTATCATTCTATGGTAATATGCCACTACCCTTTCTTTCTTATACCCGAATTGAAGCATGCTGTCAAACAAACATAGCAGATTTCTTATAAAAACTTTTTTCCTGAAATCAGGGCATAGTGTGTGCAACTCTGAAAATGGATTATTATTATCTATTCCATGCAGGATATAATCGCTGTTCCAGCCTTCAAGTTTTGCCACCTTCTCTATAATCCTGTATGTAACCGGTTGTGTCCCTGTCTCCAAACGAGCAAGATAGTCAGTACTGACATGCAGCATTTCTGACATTTCCCCTCTGGATAAGCCTTTCATAATGCGGCATTCTTTTAACCTGTCCCCCGTATTACGCATTAAAGCCTCACTTCTTGTCAGTTTTACAGCTTCTTAATCCACATGAGCCGCAATTACCATCACAGCCCTTCCCAAGACCGCTTTTTTCGTGCTTATATGAAACTGCAATATATATGGCAACAACCACAACTAACAATATTCCTGCTGATATAACCTGTCCCATTCTTTATCTCCTTATTAATTGCTCTTATAAGCTTTTCCAATCTCACCTGTAAGTGAAGCAAATATCTTAAGTATCATTGCACGTTCTGATTTGTCAAGTTCCCTGAAAGACTTAAGAACGGCATTAATATTCTTAAACCTGGCTGTACTTATCTCTGAAAGGTTCTTTGCACCACTTGCAGTTACCAGTGAGAATAATGTATCTACGAATTCTGCCCTCTGTTCTCTTGTAAGCCCGTCTATCCATGCGCTCAGTGCTGCATTTAACCTTTTACTCTTAGGACTTAACTCCTGCTCAGTCTCAAAATCTGGTCCTATAACCTGCCATGACATAGAATCATGCTGCATAAGACCTGACTGGCTGCTCTTTACAACCTCATAATCCCCATCATGATTAAGAAGCATTCCAACAACTGAACAATAAGGAACAATACTCTTAATCTTAGGCAGAATTGCCAGATAATCCGGATGCTTTACAAAATCACTGTCAAATCCCGGACCATCATTATTATAAACAGTAATAATTCTTTTCTTCACTGATGGTCTTGCAAATACTGATGCATATACTGCCAGATTACCACCTTTGGAATGTCCGCCAAGAATCAGCTTTCCTTCTGAACGCTGCACGGTTGTGTCAATATATCTTACCGCATCCTTCTGCGATGGAACAGGGGATAAGAAACTCATGTTAAAATCCTCTTTCCAGCCCACAAGTGTATCATCAGTTCCCCTGAAAGCAATATACGTAAGTCTGTTATCGATTCTTACATGAAATGCTGCAAACTGTTCTTCTTTGCCGCCATCGACATAATCAACATAATTAGTAAGTATAAGTGAACCAAATCTTTTTGTTGCTGCTGCCTCCCTTAAAAGATACGGAGCTTTTCCTATGAAAGATTTGCATTTCTTAATCTCCTTCTCATCATGGGTATCAAAAAATGTGTCTGCCGCTTCCGCAATTGTAATAGTCTCGATACTTCCCGGTGCCGGTACAATATCAGTAAAATCAACATATGCAATCTGCGCAAGTATTAAATTGTCCACGTCATTAAATGGTGCCTGGCTAAAATCAAGGTCACCTCTCCATTTCAAATAATCAGATACATTACTCATACTTAACCCCTTCTTATTCTACGCATTTTCCTTTCAGAAACCTTCTTGGTTACAAGATCCTTCCATATTGAAGGTGTGAACAGAATTATCAGTGGAAATAACTCCAGTCGTCCGGCAAGCATATCAAACATCAGTACATATTTGCTGAAATCAGAATAACTTCCAAAATTCTGTGTCGGTCCGACAGCCGAAAGCCCCGGACCTATATTATTAATAGTCGCTGCTACTGCAGTGAAATTCGTCACAATATCCTTTCCTTCAATAGATATTAGCAGTAAAGACGCTGTGAATATCATGATAAATGTTATGAAATATATACTCACCGACCTGCATGTTTCACTATCAACAGGCTTTCCTTCTGTCTTAATCACCTTAACACTCTTAGGATGAATATATGACTGAATCTCTCTGAATATTGTCTTTATCCCTATTATAAACCTGGAAACCTTAATTCCGCCACCTGTACTTCCGGCACATGCTCCCACAAACATCAGTACAACAAGCACCGACTTTGACAGTGACGGCCACATATCAAAATCCACTGATGAAAATCCGGTTGTCGTTATAATAGATGCAACCTGAAACATTGACTGTCTCAGTGTAAGTTCAACAGCACCTACACTTCTGTATATATTAACAAATATAATTGCTGTTGCTGCAAGGATAATTCCGAAATAACATCTTACCTCTTCTACTTTAACAGCCTTCTTAAACTGTCTTAGAACAATAAGATAATACGCGTTGAAATTAACGCCAAACAATATCATAAATATGGTTACAACCCACTGGATATAAGGTGAAAAGCTTGTAAAGCTGTCATTTCTGATACCAAATCCACCTGTTCCTGCTGTTCCCATGGCTGTATTAAGTGCATCAAGGAATGTCATTCCTCCAAAAAGAAGAAGAATTGTCTGAAGTACAGTCATCCCAAAATATATAATATACAGTATTCTTGCTGTATATCTGATCTTAGGAACAAGTTTACCCACTGATGGTCCCGGACTCTCTGCTTTCATAAGATTGATATTAGAGCCACCTGTAAGAGGTATTACTGCAAGCAGAAATACCAGAACTCCCATACCACCAATCCAGTGAGTAAAGCATCTCCAGAACATAATGCTCTGTGACAGTCCTTCAACTTCACTTAATATACTTGCTCCTGTTGTTGTAAATCCTGATATTGTCTCAAAAAGTGCATCTGTAAATGAAGGAATTTCCCTGCTTATAAAAAAAGGCAGGCAGCCAAATATACTCATAAGAATCCAGCTGAGTGCAGTTGTAACACACCCCTCCTTCAGATAAAAAACTGTATTGGCAGGTTTTTTAATTGTCATAAGAATCCCACATACAGCACATAATGCCATTGTTATCAAGAATGCAGATATTGCCTTCTCCCTGTATATAACGCCAACAATCACAGGAATGACCATAAGAGCCGCTTCTATCTTTAAAACATGTCCAAGAATATATCTTACTATAGAACTGTTCATATCAATGTTCCCAGCCTTTCCTATCTAAGAATATCAGTTATAGCATCAAACCCTGTATGAGTTGTTACAATAACCACAGTATCTCCAACCATAAGGCTGTCAGTACCACTTGGAATAATAATCTTACCATTACGGTTAATAAGTGCTATAAGCAGATTATCCTTCAGCTTAAGTTCCATAAACTGCTTGCCCGTAACTCCTGATTCCTTATCAACGTTAAACTCTATAGCTTCCGCCTTCTGGTCAAACAAATGATACAAGGTCTGTATGTTATTGCTTCCCATAGACTCCTTCTTAGCTCTTACATAAGCAATGATAGCTTCTGATGTTATATATCTTGGATAAATCACACTGCCAAGATCAAGGCTGTTAATAACACTGCTGAATCCCATTCTTGTTATTTTCGTAATACATTTGGCTTCAGATACTTTTCTTGCATATAGAGTAAGCATTACATTCTCTTCATCAATCCCTGTAAGAGGGACAAAGCTCTCCACATACTCAATCCCCTCTTCTCTTAAAAGGCTCTCGTCAGTACCATCACCATTGATAATAACAGCTCCCGAAAGCTCTTCGCTTAACTTTAACGCGCGTTCCTTGTCATTCTCAATAATCTTTACATCAATTCCCATGTTAAGAAGCTGTTTTGCAAGATAATATGCAACTCTTCCACCTCCGACAATCATGGTACTCTTGACCTGATGTGTCTGAAAACCTACACTTGCAAGAAATGTCCTTGCATTCTTTCTTGATGCAATGAAAGATAACTTATCATCTGCCCTTATAATAAAATGTCCTGATGGAATGAACACCTCCCCATCCCTCTCAACTGCACATATAAGAACCTTAGATGATGAAGCCTTAGATATCTCCGCAAGAGTATGGCCACACATCTGGTTACCCTCAGGGACTTTTATCTTAATCATCTCTGCCTGTCCATGTGCGAATGTTCCAATCTCAAGTGCTGTCGGCATGTAAAGCACACGTGCTATCTCACTTGCAGCCTCAAATTCCGGATTAATAATCATTGCCAGACCTAATCTGTCTCTTAAAAATGCAGCCTCCTGACTGTATTCAGGTGTTCTTACTCTTGCAATTGCCTCACATCTGCCAGCCCTCTTTGCAAGTGTACAGCATAAAAGATTCAGCTCATCAGAATCAGTTACCGATATAAGAAGGTCAGCTGAGTCAATACCGGCTTCTTTCTGAACAGCAAAGCTAGCACCATTGCCCTCAACTCCCATAACATCATATGCACCTGTTATTGCATCAAGCTTAACCCTGTTCTTATCAATAAGAGTAACATCATGGTTCTCCCTGCTGAGTCTCTCAACAAGAGTGGCACCAACCTTACCGCCTCCTACAACTATAATATTAAGTCCGTTCTTTCTGGACTTGTCATTCCCAAACATTCCAATCCTCCTTATTATTTCGCGTTGTTTTGCGAAGCAAACTATCTCCCCATTTCTTTTAATTCTTCAAGCAGTTCCAAATCAGACTGCTGTACCTTTATATTAGATGTTATAGGTGCCTCTCCAGGATTAGTAACTGTAATCTCAATTATAGTTCCTTCCTTAAGACCTCCTGCAAAACATCTGTTAAGAAATGCCACAAACTTCGGATGATTCTTCTGAAACTTGTTCTTGGCACTCATAAGCTTCATAATTGATGCTGGATTCATAATAATCTCCATTCTTTCTAATTCTGCTACTCAGCATGCAAAGTATACCATATTATCAAAAAAATAGAAATCCCTGACGTCCTTTCCCATATATTAATTTTTCAGAAATTAGAATTTAAAATATTTTTTCTAAAAAAGTGTTGACAAAATATCATTTTGCCATTATTATCTTAAATGTGTTTGCGCGAGTGGCTCAGTGGTGGAGCACCTCCTTGCCAAGGAGGGGGTCGCGGGTTCGATCCCCGTCTCGCGCTCTTTTATTTTTTAAGAGAAAGCCAGTACATGCTGACTTTCTCTTTTTTGTGTTCAATTTGTTTCAAGACATTATGATTGCCGCAAAGCACACATAAATAACCTACTATCTCATCAATTTTCATAATCCAGTAGGTCTTTTTCTTATTGTTAGCTGGTATGTAATGCTTCTTCCCAACTTAAATACCTACTATTTTGTCATAATTCACACTTTTAGTATGTCTTTTTTCTCATATCTGTAATATCAGACAGATTTGGTTTGAAAAAAAACCTACTATTCTCGCATAAATCATCAATTTAGTAGGTAATTTTCTTTATTCTCGTTAATTCTCCTCAGAATTTCCTCTTGATAAACCTACCATTTCATCATATTTAGCAGTCTTAGTAGGTATCCCCCTCATCTATAGCATTATAGATTCAACTTTTTTAATTTTACACTTGACAGATTAAAGTTTTATGTGTATTATCTTGTTTGTATTCACAAGAGAATTTAATTAAAGAACATTAATTATGCGCGAGTGGCTCAGTGGTGGAGCACCTCCTTGCCAAGGAGGGGGTCGCGGGTTCGATCCCCGTCTCGCGCTCTTTTTAATTTTAAAAGGAAGCCAGCATTTAAGCGGCTTCCTTTTTTGTTTGTGTTCAATTTGTTTGAAGACAACTTAAAGACACATGATTCTTCGTCTTGCACTCTTCTATCAACTGTCATTTCACATACACAATCACTTTGTCTGAAACCTTTTCCAGGTCATCACTGCCTTCAGCTGCCTTGAATCCCACATCAACAATCTCTATCGTTCCGTCTTCATATGTCACAGTTACGCTTAACGTAAGTCCTTCATACATATTTTTAACCATCTCATTGTATACCTGACGTTCCTGATACAAAGATTCTTTTTCTAACTGCTTTGAAAACTCTACAATCTGTATGCCCTCGCTCTGACTGTTGCCGCTCTCCTCATACTCTTCCCCGATATCTTCAATAATGTAATATGCATAGCCGTTCTCCGTCTGTTTTCTGAATTTTTCAGAAGATGTCTGATACTCAGGGCTGTCCTTGTCAACCTCTTTCATCCTTGCCAGATTATATGTCACGTCTGAATCATTTCCCATTATAGAATACTTAATCTTTGAGATATCTTTGCCCGTTACATTTATACCAGCCATAACCTGTCCCATCACAGATGAATCCCCAACCTGGCTTGAAATTCCAGCCACAACTCCTGATACACCAGCATTTTTCTCATCATTAGAAAAAATACATTCTGATGTGTCATCAAGCCCGGCTGCATACACATTCATAACATGAGCAATTTTAAATCCTGTCTGCTCTGATGCCAGTTGATTGCTGCTCTGGTTTCCGTTTCCTGTCACAGAAGGTTTCAGCCCTCTGACTCCCAATACAGCAGTAACAGCCGCTGCTGCCACAAGACCTGCTGCAATTATCTTCTTTACATTATTGCTCTTTTTATACCTGATATCCACACTGGCAGTTTTCTTGTAATTTCCCGCTTCTTCAATCATTTGCGGACTAATTTCATTAAGTCCTTCATATAAATCCATTGTCTCTGATTTTTTCATAGATATAAACCCTCGCTTTCCAGATATATTCTTAATTCTTTTCTCGTTCTGTGAAGAGTAACTTTCACTGCTGATTCGCTCATCTGCATTCTTTCCGAAATATCTTTAATTGAATCCGAGTACCAGTACCGCCTGAGAAATATAATTCTTTTATTTTTATCAACTGTTTCAAGAAAATGCGATAACATCTCTCCAATATCTTCCTTGTCCAGATGTGTCTGCAATCCGCCATCACCTATGCATTCTTCCAGTTCTTTTGTCAATTCAACCACTTTGGCCTGTCTCTTTCCCGCATTGTTTTTTCTTATCATATCAATCGCAATATTTCTTGCAGATGCTGCCAGAAATGCGAATAAATACTCTGGTCTTGCAGGCGGTATGCTATTCCATGCCTTCATATACGTGTCATTGACACATTCCAGCCCGTCCTCTCTTGATTGCAGTATATTGGCTGCCAGTGCATTTAACTTAGAACCATATTTTTCATCAACTGCATTAATTGCATCTTCATCCCTTTGAAAAAATAAATTGATTATCTGTTTATCATCCATTACTGTCTGTACTCCCTGTTTTTTAAAAGCGTTAACCCTTTCATAATTAAAGACGGATTATTCCGGCAATGGTTACATTTATCCCATAAAAAAATTCTGGAAGACGCATTATCTCCCAGAATCATATTTATATTCACAACACATTAAGCATTACCACTGTTTTAGTAATTCCCCAAACACATCCAGTGCTTCCTGCACAACATCCGGTCTTGTCATATCTATTCCGCACAGCTTAAGAAGCTCAATAGGGTGCATTGAAGAGCCACCTGACAAGAACTTTCTGTAACCTGCTATAACCTGCTCATCACCTGCAAGTATCTTGGTTGATATTGCAATTGCAGCGGAATAGCCTGTTGCATACTGGTATACATAGAATGGTGTGTAAAAATGTGGTATTCTTGCCCACTCAAGTGCTATCTCATCATCAATAACCATATCCGGGCCGAAATACTTCTCATTCAGTTTCTTGTACATGGCACAAAGACTCTCTGCTGATAAAACCTCGCCATGTTCAGCTTTTGCATGCGCTTCCATCTCAAACTCTGCAAACATAGTCTGTCTGTAAAGAGTTCCCTTAAACTGCTCAAAGAAATGATTGAGCAGATATCTTTTCTTCTTCTCATCATCAGTATTCTTTAACATATACTGCATAAGAATCGCTTCATTACAGGTTGACGCAACCTCCGCAACAAAGATCTTATATCCTGCATAAATATAAGGCTGGTTTGCATTAGAATAATAAGTGTGCATTGCATGTCCCATCTCATGAATAACCGTAAAAACATCATTGAGTGTATCTGAGTAATTAAGAAATACATATGGGTGTGTGCCATAAGCGCCCCATGAAAATGCCCCCGAACGCTTTCCGGTATTCTCATACACATCTACCCAGCCATTATTGAAGCCTTCTTTAATGTGTGAAACATACTCCTCACCCATTGGTGCAAGTGCCTTCACAACAATGTCCTTAGCCTCATCATAGCTTATCTTCCAGTCAATATCCTCTACCATCGGTGCATATATATCGTAAAAATGCAGCTCGTCAACACCAAGTGCCTTCTTTCTTATATCAACATAGCAGTACATTTTGTCAAGATTGTCATTGACAGTCTTAATAAGATTCTTATATACATTTTCCGGAATAAATGAACCATCAAGATACATGTTCAGTGTTGACTTGTAACCCCTTGCGTCTGCATAGAACATTGCCTGCTTGACATTGCCATAAAACGCTGCCGCAATCGTGTTGATATACGCCCCATACTGCTTATACAACGCCTCAAATGCCGCCTTTCTTACTGTTCTGTCATGACTTTCCATAAATGTGGCAAAATTGCCGTTAGTCAGCTCATCTTCCTGTCCGTTCTCTCTTTTCACATTGCCAAACTTAACATCAGCATTGTTAAACTTAGAGAATACCTCATTAGGCACAGTTGATATCTGTGATGCCTTTGCAAGCAGTGCTTCCTCCTTTTCAGAAAGCGTATGCTCTTTCCCTGCGAGGCAGTCATCAATAAAACGCTTATACATTCCCAGCCTTTCATCCTCGCTGATATATTTATCAAGCACATCGGTATCTATTGATATAAGCTCAGGCTCTAAAAATGCATACTTCTCTGACACCTTCATCGCAGCCATCTGGGCTTTCCCAGATATTTCCTGATACTTTGAATTGCCTGTATCCTCATAATATTTCATAAATGCATACACATACACTCTTTCAGTAATGTATTCTACCTGTTCATACTCCTTAAGCGCCTTGTAAAGCATGCCGGCAGACTCGCCCATCCTGCCCTTAAGCTCACTTGGCTGGTCAGTCAGTTCAAGTATACTGTTATAATCCTTCTCCCATGCTTCATCAGAGCTGTATAAATCACTCACAGCCCATTTAAACTTATCATCAATCTCACTTCTTGCTGGCATAACAATCCTCCATTCATATTAAATTACGGGAATATCCGTATCTATAACAAAAGCCTGCAACAACTCATGCGCTGTCACAGGCTTATCATTCGTATTAATCAAGTTCTGGCAGATAAACAGATGTCGCTATCGCAAGTGCACCATGTCCTATGTGGCAGGCAACTGAAAGTGAAAGCGGATCCATGTGGAAATCAAACTGTGGAAAAGTCTCTTTAACTAACGCAGCCCATTCCTCCGCCTCCTCAGGATTACCTGAATAGGCAACCTCCATATGCATCTTTCCATCCTTTGCAAACTCTGCAAATCTTGTATCTAAATCATCCTGCATTGCCTTAAGCATAATCTTCTTCGCAGAAGCCTTACCTCTTGCCTTGGCAAATGCATCTAACTTCTCACCCTGAATCTGAAGCACAGGATTAAGCTTTAACATAGTTCCAATAGCAGCTGCCGCAGGAGTTATTCTTCCGCCCTTCTTTAAGTACTTAAGAGTATCAAGTGTAATATATATGCTTGATTCCATCTTATGTTTCTCAAGAATCTCCTTAATCTCTGCCGCAGACTTACCTCTCTTAGCAAGCTCCTTCGCATCAAGAACAGACTGTCTCATGGTTACAGAAATTCTCTGGTTATTGACAACCTGAACCTTTCCATCATAATCATCAGCAACCATAGTAGCTGTCTGACATGTTCCGCTGAGCCCGCTTGACATAGGAATATATACAAGTTCATCATATTCTTTTAGAAGCTCATCAAATGCGTCCTGCATCTCACCAATAGAAGGCTGTGAAGTAGATATATCAGCATCCTGCTTTAACTTCTCGTAAAACTCTTCCTGTGTAAGATTAATATCTTCAAAATACTGTTCTCCATCTATAAAGAACGGCATTGGTATAACTTTAACTCCAAGCTCCTTAGACTGAGCCTGTGTAATTCCACTGTTACTGTCTGTAAGTATGGCAACTTTACCCATGTAAATCCTCCCAATAACCTATTGCTGATAAATCAATTATTTTGTTATACTGATGTATATACCTTTATATAGTAAGGCATTTTGACACTTTTGTAAACAAATGTTTCTTATTTCAAAGTAATATTTTTATAAACTTTTATTGGAGAACCACTATGAAATATATTGAGATTGACTATCTGGACAGCATTTTAATGAATGCTCTTGAAGAACTTATTAACAAATGTGACGGCTACGAGCCTTATTACTGCGATTCCCATAACGACAGCTTTATCCAGTGTGCGCTTGTTGATGACAGCACAGATTCACCTGTAATGTATGGCTTTGTTGGACTGCTTATCAATGATGAATGCGGATATGTTGAAGTTTCAGGTCTTGTAGCACCTGATTTTCGCCATAGAGGACATTTTCATAATATGCTATCCATCTGTTACAGAAAGCTTAAAAGCAGCTCTGCTGGCAATTTAGAGCTTATTGCGCCTATAAGCGGAGAACTTCTTAATTGTTCTTTATGTGGTGATGTATGTTTCTACGAATATCTGTACCAGCTTGATAAAGCACATTTTAACTTAGAATCAATACAGGCTGCAGAGCCTGACAATGCCGAATATTATCTTGAGGGTGAGGATTATCTTATGTATCTGCCGGAATATGAAGAACCTGTGGCGCTTCTTTATCTTGATACACAGAACACATTTGTCAATGTATACGGAGTATTCGTTGATGAGAAGCTTCGTGGGAAAGGCATTGGTACATGCCTTATGAAGCATTTTCTTAAAGACTACTTTAACATTGCTTCACTTCCACTCGTACTTAATGTAACAAGCAATAACATGGCAGCTGTGGCATTATATAAAAAATGCGGCTTCGCCGAAGCAAGCCGCATTGAATATCATTATATTAACTGTTCTGACAACTAGTTCTTAGCTGCAATAACATCTCTCATATCGTACATTCCAGCCGGCTTTCCTGCAAGGAACTTGGCAGCCTCAACTGCACCCTTTGCAAATACAGCCTTAGAATGTGCGGTATGCTTGAATTCTATAACCTCGTCTTCTCCAGCAAAGATTACTTCATGCTCTCCAACAATAGTTCCGCCTCTTACGGCACTGATTCCGATTTCCTTAGGATCACGCTTCTGTCTTAACTGGCTTCTGTCATATCTGTAGAAATAATCATCATCAAGCACTTCCTTCATTGAATCTGCAAGTGCAAGAGCTGTTCCACTTGGCGCATCAAGCTTCTGGTTGTGGTGCTTTTCAACTATCTCAATATCAAAGCCTGCTGACGCAAACACTTTGGCAGCATCCTGTAAAAGCTTGAATAATGTATTGATTCCAAGTGACATATTAGCTGAACGTAATATTGCAACACTCTTTGATGCTTCATTGATTGATGCAATCTGCTCATCGCTTAATCCTGTTGTACATATTACAGCAGGAATCTTAGTTTTCTTAATATAGTCAACAAGTGTATCCTCTGCCTTAGCTGATGCGAAATCAATAATAACATCTGCTTCAACATTACATTCTTCTAATGAAGCAAATACCGGATATAAGTTATGTCCGTCATCGCGAAGGTCAATTCCTGCTACTATCTGTGCATTAGCATCGTTAGCAACTATTCCTGTAATGACCTGTCCCATATGGCCGTTACAGCCATGCATAATTATTCTTGTCATGTTCATTCTCCTGTCAATTAAAGTATTCCGTAGTTAACCATTGCTTTCTTTAATCTCTCAAGGTTAGCCTCTTCCATCTCGCATAATGGGCTTCTGAGTGGTCCCATATCCCATCCCATAAGGTTAAGTGCATGCTTAACAGGAATTGGATTAACCTCACAGAATAATGCATCTACAAGCTCTAATGCCTTAAACTGTAACTGTGCAGCCTTAGCAACATCTCCAGCTGCAAATGTAGCGCAGATATCATGTGTCTGCTTAGGAGCAACATTAGATAATACTGAAATTACACCCTTTGCTCCAATTGACATAAGAGGAACAATAAGTCCGTCTTCACCTGAGTACATATCAAGTCTTCCCTCAGCTAATGCCATTGTCTTGCTCTCCTGTGCAAGATTACCTGTTGCAGCTTTAATAGCAACGATATTGTCAACATCCTTAGCAAGCTTGGCTGCTGTCTCTGGCTGGATATTGCAGCCTGTTCTTCCTGGAACATTATACATAATGATAGGAAGGTCTACTGACTTCGCAACTGCAGTATAGTGCTGGATAAGACCCTTCTGTGTTGCTTTATTATAATATGGTGTAACTACGAGACATCCATCAACTCCTGCCTTCTGTGCTTCCTGTGAAAGCCATACAGCTGTTTCTGTGCAGTTAGAACCTGTTCCTGCAATAACAGGAACTCTTTTCTTTACATAATCAGCAGCAAATCTGATTGTTTCTACATGCTCCTCATGTGTAAGTGTTGATGCCTCTCCTGTTGTTCCACAGATAATAATTGCATCTGTTGAGTTATTAATCTGGTAATCAAGGAATTCTCCAAGCTTATCATAATTAACTTCTCCATTAGCTTTCATTGGTGTAATAATCGCTACACCGGCTCCGGTAAATACTGACATACCATCCTTCTTTCCGCTGTTAACAGCTATTATTATGTACATGATTCCTGTCTATTCTCATCGCTACCCATGTGAGTAGCTCAACAACATAGAAGAGCCAATCTGCTCAAACAGACTGGCTCTTAAAGAAATCATAGTAATAGTCCTTTAAGTAGCTCTCCATCTATTCGATGACAGTCGTAAAACTATTAATCCTACGCCCAGTAAGACTGCTCCGGAAACAATCCTCTTCGGCACTTTCCCCTTTTACTATCCTTCATATGTCTTCCGGGACATCAGGATAATTACTCTTGAATCGTGCGACCTCTACCTGCTGCAGGGGAAACCCTTACAGTTAATGTGACTATATCACTCTGATAATGTTATGTCAATATATATCCTTAAACTAAAGAACATAAATGTTGTCTTAATTATTCCTCATCTTCAACAAGGTCAATCTTACTTACTGATACCTCATAAGCAACTCTTCTCTCAACCTCTTCTTCTCCTATTTTCTTAGTGTACTCTCTGCTCTGTACACGTCCGCTGACCTGAAGATGTGCACCTACTTCAAGACCTCCTGCAAATCTTGCATTTCTTCCCCATGCTATACATGGTATGTAATCCGACTTGCCATATGGTCTGTTTACAGCCACTAAGATATCTGCAATTTCTCTTCCTAATGGAGTTTTTCTATAAATAGGAGGCTTGCATACATATCCGTCAAGGAATATCTGGTTGGACTTAGACTGCTCTTCAGGCATCTCGTCATCTTCTAAGAATCTTAATTCTCTTACAAATATTGAGAGAACAAGCTTATTCTTAGTTCCTTCATGTCTGTTATATGAACGGAACTGTCCTGCAACCTCAATCTTCATTCCTCTATAATCCTTAGTAACATCAATGAGTCTTTCAGATATCATAAGTGGTATGACATCTACCATATCACTTAATCTGTTCACTGATACATTAGCAATATAGAAGCCCTCTCCAAAGACCTCATGGCTGAAAGTGAACTCTGAGACAATCTCTCCAATGATACACACTCTGTTGTTTTCAATTACTTTATCAAGCATTCTGTATTTCTCCCTTCTTTGCCACCTTATTATGTGTTATGGCATGTGCTTTGTTTTCTCTAATATGTATATGTTGTCGTTTTCGCAAATATTACAAAAACTTTTTGAATAATCTGTGTTCAAAAAATGAAAAAATTTTTATATATTTAGTATTGTTTTTTAAGAATATTGTGATAGAATATAAAAGTTGCTAATCATAGAAGATATTTTAAGTTTAATTCAGGAAGGACATTATTAATGAAAACAAAGCGTGAAGATATTCGTAATATTGCAATTATTGCCCACGTTGATCATGGTAAGACAACCCTTGTTGATGAGCTGTTAAAGCAGAGCGGAACTTTCAGAGCTAATCAGGAAGTCGCTGAACGAGTTATGGATTCCAATGATATCGAAAGAGAAAGAGGAATCACTATTCTTTCTAAGAATACAGCTATCACATATAAGGATACTAAGATTAACATTATTGATACTCCTGGCCATGCTGATTTCGGTGGCGAGGTTGAGCGAGTACTTAAGATGGTTAACGGCGTTATTCTTGTTGTTGACGCATTCGAAGGTGTTATGCCTCAGACAAAGTTTGTTTTACAGAAAGCTCTTGACATGAATCTTTCTGTTATAGTATGTATTAACAAGATAGACCGTCCAGAAGCAAGACCTGAAGAAGTTATTGACGAGATCTTAGAGCTTTTCATTGACCTTGATGCTAATGAAGATCAGCTTGACTGTCCATTCATCTTTGCTTCAGCTAAGTCAGGCTATGCTATGGCTGACCTTAATGATGAAAAGAAAGACATGCAGCCACTCTTTGACTGTATCGTCAATAACATTCCTGCACCAGAGGGTGACCCTGATGCAGATACACAGATGCTTATCTCTACTATTGACTACAACGAATTCGTTGGTAGAATTGGCGTAGGTAAGATTGATAATGGAAGCCTTAAGGTTAATCAGGAGGTTATGATTGTTAACCACCATGATCCAAGCGTTAAGAAGCGTGTAAGAATTACTAAGCTTTATACATTTAACGGACTTAATAAGGTAGAAGTTAACGAAGCAGGAATCGGTGAAATTGTTGCTGTATCAGGTATTGCTGATATTCATATCGGTGATACAATCTGTTCACTTAACAACCCTGTTGCCATTCCTTTCCAGAAGATTTCAGAACCTACTCTTTCTATGGACTTCATGGTTAATGACAGTCCTCTTGCAGGTAAAGAAGGTAAATTCGTTACTTCAAGACATTTAAGAGACAGACTTTTCAAGGAACTTAATACAGATGTTAGTTTAAGAGTTGAGGAAACACCTGGCGTTGAGAACTCATTTAAGGTTTCAGGACGTGGTGAGCTTCATCTTTCAGTTCTTATTGAGAATATGAGAAGAGAAGGTTATGAATTTGCAGTAAGTAAAGCCGAGGTACTCTACCACACAGATGAGAGAGGTAAGAAGCTTGAGCCTATGGAACTTGCTTATATCGATGTTCCAGATGACTGCACAGGATCTGTTATCCAGAAGTTAAGCCAGAGAAAGGGCGAACTCCTTGGTATGTCGCCAATTAACGGTGGATACACAAGACTTCAGTTCTCTATCCCTTCAAGAGGTCTTATCGGATACAGAGGTGAATTCCTTACTGATACTAAGGGTAACGGTATTATCAATTCTTCTTTTGAAGGATATGAAGAATACAAAGGAGACATTTCTTACAGAAAGAATGGTTCTCTTATTGCTTACGAAAGCGGTGATGCTATCACTTATGGTCTTTTCAATGCGCAGGAAAGAGGTACTCTCTTCATCGGACCTGGTGAGAAGGTATATGCCGGAATGATCGTTGGCGAAAATCCTCGTACTGAGGATATTGAGGTTAATGTATGCAAGACAAAGCATCTTACCAACACTCGTTCTTCAAGTGCTGATGAGGCTCTCCGTCTTGTTCCACCTAAAATTCTTAGCTTGGAGCAGGCACTGGATTATATTGACACAGACGAATTACTTGAAGTAACACCAAAGAGTCTTAGAATCCGTAAGAAGATTCTTGATCACACAGCTCGTTACAGAGCAAACAAAAAGTAATTATTTTAGGAGGTTTGAATTATGGATAGCGATTTAGGAGCTAAAGTTAAGAAGTTAAGAATTGCACACGGTCTTACACAGGAAGACGTTGCTAAGGCATTAGAGGTTACACCTGGTTACATAAGTAACGTTGAGAATGGCCGTAACCTTATGACATTAAGAATGCTTTCATATTATGCAGAGCTTACAGGAGTTTCTCTTGATTATCTTGCAGGAAGCGTTGACAAGTCATACCAGAATACAGCTCTTGACAATGAAATCATGCAGATTGTACAGAAGTTAGATGTTGATTCTAAGGAAAAGCTTATCTCTACACTCAGAATCTGGTTTGCTGAGAATAAGTAATTAAAACCGACAGGCATATAAATAAGGAGACGGGTTATATTC